>Ga0163154_10001440_pt1 | contig 36816 bp, 27 predicted proteins | sample OliLakLV19MP9P1_FD_148649 | JGI IMG/M metagenome (GOLD analysis project Ga0163154, IMG submission 148649) | Freshwater microbial mat bacterial communities from Lake Vanda, McMurdo Dry Valleys, Antarctica - Oligotrophic Lake LV.19.MP9.P1 | ecosystem: Environmental > Aquatic > Freshwater > Lake >... | reverse complement strand
TAGTCACGCAAATCATATAAATCAATATCTACATTTAGATTCAATTCAGCAATTAATTTAATTGTCTTATTAGAAAAGTGCAATTCTGGTAATTGTGTCGAATAATATACAACAATTCTGGTAATTGTGTCGAATAATATACAACACAACTTAACTCAGTTTCATATTCCTTCCTGTATTCTTTGAATTTTTCCCATCTCGGTTTAAGACTATCAAATAATTGAAGTGCCAATGATTCTATTGTCGGATAAGCAGTCTCGTCATCATCTGAATCATCAAGTTCATGTGGAAATTGATTGTCAGCTTCATTTTCTTCAACAACAAATTTTTCTTCTATTAACCAGCCATCTTCTTTATACTTTATCTTAGCCTTCGGATCAATTAGATCTCCTTTGCTCCATGTTTTAGATGGAATAATATTTAATGACGCAGATATTTGATCTGGCGAAAAACTTCCAGTAATTAAGTATCCCACTCTTAATTCTAGTTTCATGTATATCTCTTATAAATCGTTAGTATTAAACCTTGTTTCTTCTCCATCTCCTCGTCCACATTTAGTCTTAACATATATATTTCCTTCTTTATCCCTATACAAATCTCTCTTTGAAGAATTCCTTTTCCCTTTTAAATCATATATATTATGTCCAGCTTTCTTTAGCTTTTCTATTTCTCCTTTGCTCAGTTGTTGGTCTTGATTAGGATTCTTATCTATTGACAAATACGGAGAGAGATTTAATTTATTCCAGCAATCACGTCAAATATCTAGGAATATTCTACTAATCTCTGAGTAAAGATCAAAACCACTTGGCACTACTTTTTCTTGCTTAGGTCTCGGTGTAGTTAGTGAACATTCAAGTGTAGGGCTTGAATTTGGATATGTTAGAGGTCTGGGGTCAGGTGGGGTAGGTTTATAAAAAAATAGATTACTTAATTCTTTGCCAATTTGATCGATTGCAAATGATCCTATACCTACTACAGCAGTTAGATCATTAGCGGTGGCTAAAAGTTGCAGGTAGCAGTAAACGATCCTAGCTTTGATAAAGCAGTTAGCTTAGTGCAAGAATGGCGAAAGTCTGTTGAGTAATATATTAACTTTCCAGATAAGCTCGAATCATGGCTTGGGTTCCTTGATCGCTACCGCCTTCGAGTTCGTTAACTATCTTAAATAGGCGATCGCTTAATTCCACACCTAATAAATTCTCAGAATCTCCCACAGATTGCACGATCCGTAAATCCTTAAGCATATGTTTAATCGCAAATCCAGAGTCAAAATCATTATTTGCTACTTTTGCACCCAAGTTAGACAACGACCAAGATGCGGCGGCTCCAGTGCTACAGACTTCGACCACCAAACTTGGATCGATTCCAGTTTTTTTTGCCAATAATATCGCCTCACAAATTGCCACCATATAGCCCGATACTAAAACTTGATTGCACAGCTTTACGGCTTGACCGCTGCCCAGACTGCCACAGTAAAAAATATTTTTGCCAATCATTTCTAGGTAGGGTTTAGCTAGATCGAAATCAGGGCGATCGCCGCCTACCATAATCGTTAAAGTTGCATTTCTTGCACCAATATCACCACCAGAGATCGGAGCATCCAAAAATCTAATCCCCTCATCTGCCAGTAATTTACCCATATTCTGCGCGGCATCGCTGCCAATGGTACTTGTGTCTATGACTAAGGGCTGCTTGTGGGCATAGGATGTAATTTGTCCGAATACTACGTCCGAAACATCGGGAATATCTCCTAAACAAGAAAAAATCAGATCGGCTTCTTTCGTAGCATCTGGCAAATCTATAACGATTTTTACGCCTGCATCTCTAGCAATTTCGATACTGGGGCGATCGCTGGTTCGATTCCAACCCACAACATCACAACCAGCACGGGCAAGGTTTGCCGCCATCGCACTACCCATAACACCTAAGCCGAGAAAAGCAATTTTTTGACTCATTCTGAATTACCTCACATTTTGCAAACTATCAACTTTAGTGCTGAATAGATCGCTAAAAATACTCATGACACTACGTTTCCGCAACTTGATATTTCCACTCACTGACATTCCCGACTGTAGAGATATTTCACGACCATTAACTAAAAGATTTTGGCGATCCATTTTAATTTTGGCTGGAAATCTGTAGTAATTGTAGATTTGATCGGGGGGTAGGGCATCAGAGCCAACGGAAATCAATGTACCTTTGACATCCCCAAATTCACTAAACGGAAAAGAATCCACGCGCACATCTACGGGCATTCCTTCGCGCACAAAGCCGATATCTTTATTTGTAATATAAACCTTGGCGACCAAAGCATCATTAGGCACAATTTTAAATACTGGAGTTGCAGCATTAGCAGTGCTAGTGACATAACCCAAAGCCGCTTTTAAGTCAAACACCGTTCCAGCGATCGGGGCGGTAATATCTTGATAGCGGATCGTTTGCTGGGCTTGAATAATCTGGCTTGTGGTTTCGGCAAGGCGTTTATCGTTATCTAGGATGATTTTAGTTAACTGGCTATCAATTTCGGCAATACGCTTATCGTTTTCGGACATCCGCGATAGGACATCAGTTTGGGATAAAGCAACTGTATTTTGAACTCTGGCAGATGCTTGGGCGATCGCTGCCTGTAATCTTTGTGCCTCTTGCCTAAATCTCTGTACGTCTAATTGGCGGGTAAACACCTGTTGCCTCTGGCGCGTTACTTGCACTCTTTGAATTCCACCTTCGGCTAATAGTGGCTCCAGATCTTGTAATATTTTTTGATCTTCAGGCAATTGGGCTTGAGCGGTTACAAGTTGGGACTGAGCCTGTTCTAACTGTCGTTGTAATTGATTGACTTCTAGTTGGGCTGCATTAATCCGCGAATTAGCTTCCGATTGAATTGCTTGTAATCGTAGTTGTTGCTCGTAGGATAACGCCCCACCATTAGAGCCAGATAATTGAGCGATATAAAGCTGATTTTCGGCTAATAATCCTTCGCGGTTTTTGGTCAAAGTCAGGCGTTCGGGAGGTAAAGCTGTTGCTCCAGAGTATGGTATCCCTTGCAGTACGGAGCGATAAAAATTATTCTCTTCAGTCAAAGCCGTCTGCACTTTGCTTAAGGATGCCAGTTGTGCGTTTGCTGCTTCCGAGTCAAGGCGGACTAATATTTCCCCTTTTTTGACCTTTTGCCCATCTTTAACTAAAACTTCTTTAATCACTCCACCTACGGGGGCTTGAACTTCGGTCACTGTGCCTTCGGGTTCGAGTTTGCCCTGTGCGGGAACAGCCTCATCAATTTGAGCAACTGATGCCCATACTACTACAGCCGTGCTGATCCCCATTAACGCCCAAGCGATCGCCCGCGACCAAAAGCGAGGTTGACGTAAAATCACAGGCTGATCGAAGGGTTCGAGTTGAGCGGTCGTAATTTCAGATTTATTACTGACAGTAAGCAATTGACTAGGATTACTGGATTTCAAGACTGGTTGTTCAGAATCATTAGGGCTAGTCATATAAAAATTAAAGTGTAAAGATTAAAGTGTAAAGATGAAAGCTCGAAAAATTAGTCAGTACGTTTCTAAAAGCTATATTCGCAGAAATAATGGTTTAGGTAGATAAAGATTTGGTTAAGTAACTCAGATTACAGTCACGATTTTATAGTTGCGGTAAGCAGATTTATGATTATGATTAAATCTAATTGAAATTTAGGTTTAAATTTAGGGAGACGATTTCTCCGATCGAAGCTTAGTTTAACTAAAATAATCGCCTCAGTAATGACATTATCACAATGGGATTGCTTACTTAAAAATTTAGGATGTTGGCAGGGTTCCTTTACTCGTGTTTCAGCGACTGGAGAGATTATTGAAGACATCAAGAGTGAGACCACTTTAAAAGAGCAAGTAAAAGAGCAAGATGAAGGGAGAAATGAGAATAAAACTATTCAGCAAACCATTCGCCAGTTTTATCCATCAGGAACTCAAGAGAAGATTTTGGAATATAGTTCCTTAGCTCGGAGCGTGCTTTTCTTTGAGAATGGAGCTTTTTCGCAGGGTTCGACCCAGTTAGGATTTAACAGTGAGTTTGGGGCAGAATTAGGGCTGATTGATGGCAAGGCTCGCCGCCGATTGGTGCAATTATTTAATAAAAGTGGAGAGCTCAGTCAACTTACTTATATTCGAGAAACTCTTGCTGAAACTCTTGCAGAAAACTCGCCTCAAGTCCAGATCCAAACATCACATCCGTCTCAAATTATCGGCTGGGAGCAATTACAAGGAAAATGGCAATGCCAAGTAGTTACTTTATATGCAGATTGGCGATCGCCCGACCGATTCACAACTGAGACCGAATGGCTAGATTGCACCAGAATCTCGGAAATTGGGAATGAACTCCACTCAAAAATTGAGTCAAATGTAAAGCCTCTATTTTTACCCGATGGTGTAGCTTCGATCTGTCCCACGCAAATTAAATTAGGACAACCCGTAAGATTAGAAGTTTTGTGGCTGACTCAACCCGATCGCTATCAACAAATGATCCGCCATTATGACGATCGCGGTGGATGGATAAGTTTAACCTTGGCGATCGCTTACCTAATTAAAGAGCAATAGTTTAAAACAAAAATGCCCACCCACTTAAAAGTTACTTTAAAGATTAAATCTAGCAACAATTAAATGATGAGCGTTTGGATTAATTTTGAATCTACTAAAAGAAAAATCTAGCGTTTAGAGTATTGAGGAGCTTTACGCGCTTTGACCAAGCCATATTTTTTACGTTCCTTCGCTCTCGGATCGCGAGTTAAATAGCCTTCTACTTTTAAAGGTTTACGATTTTCGGGTGATAATTCACACAAAGCTCTTGCCACACCCAATTTAATTGCATCAGCTTGTCCAGTAATCCCACCACCATGAGCGTTAACCAATACATCGTACTCATTTTCCAGCCCAAGGGTTTCTAAAGGAGCCTTAACTCCCGCAATATAACTGGCATTAAATTGTAAATACAAATCACCAGGCTTGCCATTGACAACAATAGCTCCAGTACCGGGAACTAATCTTACTCTGGCAACGGCAGTTTTTCTCCGACCTGTACCCCAATAGACAGCACGGTTAGATTGATCGGTAGCTTGCATTATTTATCTCCTGGAATAGTATTGATTGCAAAAACTTGAGGCTGTTGAGCCGCATGGGGATGACTCGCTCCCGCATACACATTGAGCTTGGTGAATAGTTGGCGACCTAAGGTATTTTTGGGTAGCATTCCTTTAACCGCTTTTTCAATGATCCGTTCGGGAACGCGTTTGATGAGCTTGTCAAAGGTTTCTTCTTTCATCCCGCCAGGACGACCAGAGTGTCGTCTGTAAATTTTTTGGACGCTTTTTTTGCCTGTAACTGTAACTTTTTCGGCGTTGATCACAATCACGAAGTCACCTGTATCGAGATGAGGAGTATAAATGGGTTTGTTTTTACCGCGCAGGATCATGGCGATCGCCACAGCTAGTCTACCCAAACGCTGACCTTCAGCATCTACAACAAACCACTGGCGATCGGGATTTGTCGGGAGGTAAGAACGATTTTGATTAATTAATGGAGTAGTCATAGATTTACTGGAGGTGAACTATTAGGATTGAAAGATAGGATTGAAAAAATTACTGGCAGTTACAAAGGGGTTTTCATTATACCCAATATCAAGCAGACAAAGACCATGGGGAGGAGCCGCATACCTAACATCAGAGCGTCGCCGTTGTTGCCAAATATTTGTAAACTCGACAACTGACAACCGCGATCGCCCCACATCAACTAAAAGCCCGACCAAAAGTCGGATCATGCCATACAGAAAGCCACTTGCCCGTACTTCTACATAAACACAATCGCGATCGCGCCAACACAGAGCATCTTTAACCGTAATCCAGCCGTGGGCGCGTTTAGAACCCGACCGTTGTAAAGCCGAGAAATCATGATTTCCCAACATTGGTGTTAAAGCCTGCTGCATTAATTCGTGATTGAGAACATCAAAATGATAATGCCAACTTTGGTGCTGGATAAATAGGTTAGGTAGCTGAGCGTTAAAAATCATATAACGATATCTCCGCCATGCCGCCGAAAACCGAGCGTGCCAATCTAAGCCCACAGGTGCAGACTCACATATTAAAATTTCCGATGGAAGATTTGAATTGAGAACCTTTGCCCATTTAGCGGCGGGTATAGGACTAATGATATCAAAATGAGCGACTTGGGCACAGGCGTGAACTCCAGTATCGGTACGTCCTGCACCGTGCAAAGTAACCTGACGATCGCAAAGCTTGGTTAAAACATCTTCGATGGTCTGCTGCACGCTAGGCTTATTTGCTTGCCGTTGCCAACCGTGAAAATTCGTCCCTAAATATTGAATAATTAGAGCGATTCTCTGGCTAGCAACTGGAGCGGATTCAGCATTCATGAAGTTTTTTCTACAAATCCAAATTAAGACTAAACTAACTGTACAACTGCCATTGGAGCATTATCGCCCCGCCGACTAACAGTCCGAATGATTCTTGTATATCCACCTTGGCGATCGCCATAGCGAGTGGGAGCTTGCTCAAATAATAGGTCAACTAGCTTTCTAACTCTATCTTCATCAGGAGTATCTCTTGGTTGAACCACAGGCTTAACAGGCTGCCCATCTTTGACAGATAGATCGAATAGATAACTTATAGCTTGACGACGAGCGTGAAGAGAACCATCTTTGGCAAGTCCGATCATTTTATCGGCAGTAGCTCGAATTACATCGGCTCTAGCTCTGGTAGTTTTGATTTCACCTCTAAGGAGAAGTTGGGTGGTGAGCGATCGCAGTAAAGCCTTACGTTGATCGGCAGGTTTACTAAGTTGGGGAGTTCGACAACGGTGGCGCATAGGATTTAGGGGTAATTAGTTTATTCAAATTATTCAAAATTTAATCAAGCTTTAGAAATTAATTAGCGGCATTAACTAGCTTTGGGGGTTTTCTCTTCAGGTAAAGTTAGCCCAAGATGCTGTCTTAAAGCTTCCATTACTTCCTCGGCAGACTTTTGCCCAAAGTTTTTGATCTCTAATAAATCATCTTGGCTGTATTTTAGTAAGTCGCTAACGGTATTAATTTGAGCCCGTTTGAGACAGTTATAAGCCCTTACTGAAAGTTGGAGTTCTTCGATGTGAATTTGTTTAGTCTCATCTTCTTCATCTTGTCTCAGCTCTTTTGGTGCCACGAGCGTAATTTCTTGTAAAGGAGAAAACAAGCCAACTACGATATTTGCCGCTCCACTTAATGCCTCTTGGGGAGTAAGACTGCCGTTAGTTGTAATTTCTAAAACTAATCTGTCTTTAAAAACAGTATCGCTAGTACGAGTATCTTCAACCGTATATTTGACCTTAGTTACAGGCATAAAAATCGCATCAATCTGTAAGAAATCGATCGCCGAAACTTCGTCCTTACTGCGCTTAATTGCTCTATAGCCTTTGCCCCGTTCGACCTTAAACTCAATTTCTAAAACGGCACCATCACAAAGAGTAGCAATGTACTGATTGGGGTTAACGATTTCGATATCTGAAGGCAAGATAAAATCGCCAGTGGTCACTGTCATTGGACCTCTAGCTACAAGCCGCCCGATTTGAGGTTCGGGGTTATAGGTTTTTAAAATTACTTCTTTCATATTTAGAAGTAAATCCAGTACATCTTCGCGTACCCCCGGAATGGTGGCAAATTCATGATTTACCCCTGCAATCCTTACGGCAGTTACGGCAGCCCCTTCAAGATTGGACAGCAGTACCCTTCGCAAGGCATTACCAATTGTAATTGCTTGACCCCGCTCTAGAGGTTCTAAAACAAACCTACTATATTGACTGTTAGTTTTGTCTGTATAAGACCCGATGCATTCGACTTGAAAGTTAGCCATATCTGTATTAATTAACTCAGGAGAACTGACACGTTTCGCTATTGTTTTTTGAGAATATGCGTTCAAATCCTGTTTTATCCGTGATTTAAACTTGATTCAAATTGATTCAAATTGACTCAAAAAACTTGGCGATCGCTTAAAAAATGAAAAAACTTACGGTGTGGAGGTTTTAGGATGGAAAGACTTAAAGCCGTACTCTTGAGGGCATTAAGCTCTAAAACCATCCGCCCTGAATTTATACTCTTCGACGTTTGGGAGGACGGCAGCCGTTATGGGGAATAGGAGTGATATCACGGATAAGTGTGATTTCTAAGCCCGTTGCTTGTAAAGCTCTGACTGCAGTTTCTCTACCCGAACCAGGTCCAGACACCATAACTTCAATCTGACGCATACCCTGATCGATCGCGCGACGGGCAGCGCCTTCAGCCGCAGTTTGAGCCGCAAAGGGCGTACCTTTTTTAGCACCTTTAAAGCCACTAGAACCTGCAGATGCCCACGATATTACATCTCCACCAGTATCGGCGATCGTAATAATGGTGTTGTTAAAGGTTGATTGGATGTACGCAACGCCATTGGGAACATTACGTTTTGTCTTGCGTACTCCAGTACGCCGAGTGGGTTGACGAGCCATATTTATTTAGATTTTTGGATTCTTAATTTTGAATTCTTGACTTTGGATTTTTGACCTTAGATTCGAGCAACTTGAGGAATGGAAACCCTTGGGGTTGAACCTTGAAAGCGATCGCTCTATTTCTTACTTGGTGCTTTCTTCTTACCTGCCACAGTTCTACGAACTCCCTTGCGGGTACGAGCGTTGGTTTTAGTTCTCTGTCCCCTTAAAGGTAAACCTAGTCGATGCCGTCTCCCTCTGTAGGTACCAATATCAATAAGTCGCTTGATGTTGAGTCCTTCCAATCGTCGGAGGTCACCTTCTACTTGATAATTTGTTTCTACCTCTTGACGCAATGAAGTTACCTCAGCATCACTGAGATCCTTAACCCTAGTGTCAGGGCTGACGTTGGTTGCTTCTAATATCGCTTGAGCACTAGCTAAGCCAATGCCAAATATATATGTCAACCCAATTTCGATGCGCTTATCCCTAGGAAGGTCAACGCCTGCAATGCGAGCCACTAATACTTATCTCCCCTTGCTTTTATAAAAAGTTAATACCATTACTTTAACCTAAACTACTATTCGGACTAAAATACAGCGAACTCTATAATATATGCAGTGAGTGGTATTGTGTCAACTTAATTTGCAAAATTTCTTAAAATTAATTTATTTCCCGCTCGTACAAAGATATAACAGAGACGTTTTAGACGAGGTTTATCTGCTGTTGTCTTAATGATTAAGTTTTGTTGTTTGTAACACTTTATACTTTCCTTAACTGGTTCTTAAGAAGTTCTTATTATTAGATTAACCAAACTTCTATATTGTTGAAGGGCTAGGCGATCTGCGATCCCAGTTTTTGCATTAATTTGCATCAGTATAAACACATAGAGGTTTTCTAAATGAGTGCTGTTTACTTTGCCCTTGCTAACAATCCTTTCAGTCAAAACTGGACAGATACAGGTCTAATAAGCGTTGATGATAACTGGGACAACGTTCCGAGCATTGTTGGTTTTCGTGGAGATGGTCTTACTGGTATCGATCCACAGACGATTTTGGCTGAGGGCACAGGGGTTGTCGATGTAAATGCCAATCAAACTAATCCCAATACATTTACAACGGGTGGAGTCGCGGAATTTGAAATTTCCGATCCTGTTGTGGCACTTCAAGGATCTGGAACTGCGGGCGCACCTTTTTTACTTCTATATCTCAATACCACGGGTGTTCAAAACGTATCTGTAAATTACCTTTTGCGGGATCTCGATGGTTCTACCGATAATTCGATCCAACCAATTGCTCTACAATATCGAGTTGGAACTACGGGGGATTTTATAAATATTTCGGCTGGTTTTGTTGCTGATGCCAGTTCGGGTCCGAGCTTGGCAACCTTAACTACTACAGTTTCGGCGGTTTTACCCTCTGCTGCCAATAACCAAGCGCAGGTTCAGGTCAGAATTATCACCGCTAATGCTTTAGGTAGCGACGAGTGGATTGGGATTGACAATATTAATGTCTCAAGTACGCCAATTGCCGCACCCCCAGTTATCCCTCCAACTCCTCCTATAGTTCCACCAGTCCCACCAGTTATCCCAACTCCTTCGATCCAAATTACTGAGTATTTATACTCTGGTAATAATGGTGAATTTGTCGAGCTTACTAACATCGGTCTTGCGCCCATAGACTTTGCAGGTTGGAGCTTTGACGATAATACACGTACGGCTGGTTCCTTCTCCTTAAGTGCATTTGGGATCGTGCAGCCAAATGAATCGGTAATTTTAACTGAGAGCGAAGCAGGAGCATTCCGTAGTGTGTGGAATTTAGCACCTATAGTTAGGGTAATTGGTGGTTCTAACCAAGCTATAGGAAGGGCGGACGAGCTTAATATCTATGATGCAACTGGGCAATTAGTCGATCGCCTTACCTATAATGATGAAACTATCCCTGGCACAATTCGAGCGCTAAATGTAAGCGGTACTACCCCATTAACTAATCTAGACGCAACTACAATCAACTCGGCTTGGGTATTATCAGCCTTGGGAGACAACCAAAATTCTCGTACCTCCACAGGTGGCGATATTGGCAGTCCTGGCAACTATTTTACTGGTAGTACTGTAAATCCTCCTGTCACTCCTCCAGTAGTTCCACCAGTAACCCCACCTGCACCGACCCTTCCTACTGTAAATCTAAGTGTAAGTAGCAATACTGGTTCTGAGGCAAATACTTCTAGGATTACGGTTACTGCTACTGCTTCTAGTGCTTTAACTAGCGCACAAACGGTAAGTCTTGGCGTAACGGGAACTGACATCACGGCTGGAGATTTTTATCTAACTAGCAGCACGATCGCCATTCCAAGCGGTCAGACAACTGGGTCTGTTACTTTTATTGTGGCTGATGATGCGATCGCCGAAGGTACGGAAACTGCGATTTTAACAATTGCTACTCCGAGTGCGGGGGTTGCTTTGGGAACTACGATCAGTCAAAATATTGCGATCGCTAACAATACCAATAGCTTTTTAACTAGAGTTGGAACTATCACCAGTACTAATGGGGCAGAAATTCCTGCTTTCGATCCAGCCAGCGATCGCCTATTTACAGTTGCAGGAAACACTGTAGAAATCTTTAGCGTCAGTCCAACTGGAGCTCTTGCCTTAGCAGGTGCTTTGTCTCCTGGATTTACGGCGGCGGCGGGTAGCGAAATTCTTCCTAATAGTGTTGCAGTGAGCAATGGGATTGTCGCCGTAGCCTATGCGGTTCGTGTCATAGCTACGGGGGCTCAGCAAATTGGTCAAGTAAGTTTTTATAATGCGGCAGATGGAGCATTTTTGAAAGCTGTAGAAGTCGGTTTCTTACCCGATCAACTGACATTTACTCCCGATGGAAAAAAAGTCTTGGTGGCAAACGAAGGCGAACCTAATAGCTATAACCAAGCAAATTCCTTCGATCCAGAGGGTTCGATCAGTATTATTAACATTACCAATGGCGTTGCTACTGCTACGGTACAAACTGCGACATTTACTGCCTTTAACAGTCAAATTGATGCCCTGCGGGCGGCTGGAGTCAGAATCTTTGGACCCAATGCTACTGTCGCTCAAGATTTAGAGCCAGAGTATATCGCCATCGATCCTAATGGTAGAACCGCTCAAATTGTACTTCAAGAAAACAATGCGATCGCCATCCTCGACATAGATAACGCCAGGATTATCGACATTTTACCCTTGGGCTTAAAGAACTTCAATCAGCCTACGGTTACAGGACTAAAAACCTATGAGTTTACTAATTTACCTTCACTGGGTAACACCGCCGCTGGGCAAAGTATTCCTTTAGGTGGCTTCTCTGGACTGACCTATGATGGCATTGCCGCAAATGGTAACTTGAAGTTTATTACCAATACCGATCGCGGACCAAATGGCGATCCTACTGGGATCAATCGCCCCTTCTTCTTGCCTAACTTTACGCCTGAAATTGTCAGATTTGAACTAAATCAAACTACTGGCAATCTGGCAATTACCCAACGGATTCAGCTTAAGGATTCTTTAGGCAATAACCTCTCTGGTCGTCCTAATACTGCCATTAGTGCCAATGCCAATCAGGCATTTAACGATGAAGTTCCTGTAGATCTACGGGGAAATGTATTGCCTCGCGATCCTTTAGGTGCCGACCTTGAGGGCATTGTGGTCGATCCGACTAACGGTAGCTTCTGGTTAGTAGATGAATATCGTCCGGCAATTTATAACTTTAACTCCACTGGAGTCTTAATCGAACGCTTCGTTCCCATTGGTACGGCGGCAGCAGCAGGTCAGCCAGTAGGTACTTTCGGGACTGAAGTTTTACCAGAAGTATTGGGTCAACGCCGTCAAAATCGTGGATTTGAAGCAGTGGCGTTGCAAGATGGTAAGCTCCTCGCTTTTGTTCAAAGTCCGATCCGTAATCCCGCAAGTTTGAGTAATGCCACTCTTAATAGTTCGCAAAATATTCGGATTGTCGAGTTCGATCCAATTACCAAGGCTACTCGCCAGTTTATTTACATTCTCGATAACCCTCCTGCTGCTAACGCCGATGATACGCGCGCCGATAAGGTTGGGGATGCTGTGGCGATCGGGAATGGTGAATTTTTAATTGTCGAGCGCGATGATGATTCTATTGCTACTGATGCGATCGGGGATATTCAGAAAAAGATTTATCGCTTTAGCCTTGGTAATGCCACGGATATTTCTAGCCTTCCTGCCTTAATTAATGGCAAGAGCGTCGATCAACTAACCACGGCTGAATTAGCGGCGGCTGGCGTAAACCCGATTCGCAAGTCTTTGTATGTGGATTTGACCGAAGCAGGCTACAACACGGTCGAAAAAGTCGAAGGTCTGACCTTTATTGATCGCAATACCATTGCCGTAATTAATGACAATGACTTTACAGTTGCTGGAATTGCCATCGACCAAGCCACTGGAACCTTTATTCCAGCTTCCGAGCCCACACCTACAGTTCTAGGCATTATCAGTCTGCAAAATAACGGACTAGATGCCAGCGATCGCGACCTCACCGCTACTACAGGTAGAATCAACATCCAAAACTATCCCTTATTTGGCGTATATCAACCCGATGCGATCGCTAGTTTTGTAGCAAATGGTCAAACCTATTACATTAGTGCGAATGAAGGTGATGCCCGTGACTATACTGGATTTGCTGAAGAAGTACGAGTTGGTGCAGCTACCTATACTTTAGACCCAGCTATTTTCCCTGATGCTGCTAACTTAAAAAATATAGCTAATCTAGGTCGCTTGACGGTAAGTAATGCCACGGGTAATACCGATGCCGATCCTGAATTCGAGCAAATCGTGACTTTTGGCGGGCGATCGTTCTCCATCCGTGACTCTGCCAATAATTTAGTGTTTGATAGTGGCGATCAACTCGAACGTATTACCGCTGAATTAGCCCCAACTCTATTTAACTCCGATGGTACCGTTACAGGATTTGATACTCGTAGTGATAATAAAGGACCTGAGCCAGAGGGTGTGGTAGTAGGCGTGATTAACAATCGTACCTATGCCTTTATCGGTTTAGAGCGCGTGGGTGATGTAATCGTTTACGAAATTACCGATCCAACTCAGCCTGTATTCATCCAATACATTAATACTCCTGAAGATCGAGCAACGGAAGGACTAGCCTTTATTTCTGCAACTGATAGCCCCACTGGTAAACCCCTGCTTGTTACCGCCAGTGAAGCGAGTAATACCGTCACTGTCTTTGAAATTAATGTGCCAACTCGGATTAGTGATATTCAAGGAGCCAGACAGCGATCGCCTTTAGAAGGACAAGCAGTTACCACCCGCGGTATTGTTACAGCCCTCGCGACCAATGGTTTCTACCTCCAAGACCCCACCCCTGATAGCAGCGATTCCACTTCGGAAGGTATCTTTGTATTTACCAGTTCGGCTCCTAATGCGGCTCTTGTAACTATTGGTACATCACTCCAAGTCTCTGGAACCGTTAGCGAATTCCGTCCTGGTAATAATCCCGAAAACCTGACAACTACTCAGATTGGTGGTAATACGGCAAATCCTTTAGCGATTACAGCGATCGCTTCCCTTGGCAGAATTACACCTACAATCATCGGTGCGGGTGGAAGGGCAATCCCGACTCAAAGCATTCAACCTACACCCGTAATTCAAACTCTGCAAAATATCTCGGCATCAGCCTTGTTGTCTGAGATTCAACAGCCCAACCTTACGCCTAATACCGCCGCTACTGGCAACTTTACCTACAGATTTAATGGCAATCAAGTCACGATCGCAGGTTCCTATTCGGGCTTAACTAGCGATCGCACTTCTATTAATCTCAATTTAGGAGCGGCTCGAACTTTTGGTACGGTTTTAGGAGATCTGACAGTAACGGGAACCACGGGAATTAATACTAACTTCACTGGTACGTTTACCCTTGATGCAGCACAGTTAACTGAGTTTCAAGCGGGTAGGGCTTATGTAAATGTTAGTAGTGCTAATTTCCCCGTGGGCGAACTGCGCGGTCAACTAGGACCCAGTATTGAGTTAAGTGCGGTATTTGACCCTACGACCTCTGGCTTAGACTTCTTTGAAAGTTTAGAAGGGACTCTGGTTCAAATTAATAACCCTGTAGCAGTTAGCCCGACTAATGGCTTTGGCGAGATTTTTGTCCTAGCCGATAATGGTGATGGAGCTACAGGGCGTACAGCTCGTGGTGGAATTGTTGCAAGCCCTGGTGACTTTAACCCAGAGCGAATTCAGATTGATGACGATCTAGCAGGCATTGCGACAAACCCCAATATTAATGTGGGCGGCACTCTTAGTACCATTCAGGGCGTTGTATCTTATAACTTTAATAACTTTGAGATTCAAGTTACAGCTTTACCTACGGTATTATCCAACCCCTTAACTAGAGAAGTTACACCTCTAGTTGGCACTGCTAATCAACTAACTATTGGCGCATTTAATGTCGAAAACCTCGACCCGAGTGACACTGTATTTCCAGCTTTGGCGGGTCAAATCGTTAATAATCTTAGATCTCCTGATATTCTTTCCATCGAGGAAGTTCAGGATAATAACGGCGCTACTAATAACGGTGTAGTTGATGCGACGACTACTTATAATCTTTTAATTAGTGCGATCGCCGCCGCAGGTGGACCAACCTATCAGTTCCGCCAGATTAATCCTGAGAATAACCAAGATGGTGGTCAACCCGGTGGCAACATTCGCGTAGGCTTCCTGTTCAATCCCAGTCGTGTAACCTTTGTCGATCGCGCGGGTGGAACAGCTACCAATGCTACAGGTGTGGTTAACAATAACGGCAATCTGGAAACTACCCTTAGTCCCGGTCGCTTGCAGGATAGTAATCTTGCCGATGGTGCCGCCTTTAACGCTAGCCGCAAACCTTTAGTGGGTGAGTTCTTATTTAACGGTCGGCAAGTAATTGTTGTCAGTAATCACTTAAATTCTAAAGGTGGCGATCAGCCTCTATCTGGTCCAACTCAGTCGCCCTTGGTATTCTCTGAAACCCAACGTCTGCAACAGGCACAGATTATCAATGATTTTGTCGATAGTGCTTTAGCGATTAATCCCAATGCCAATATTGTGGTACTTGGTGACATTAATGATTTTGAGTTTTCAGAGCCAACTAATGTGTTGCGTGGGGTACCTAATGGGGTTGGAACTCCAGTCTTAACAAGCTTGTTAACTACTCTTCCTGCCAATGAGCGTTATACCTATAATTTCCAAGGGAATGCTCAGGTATTGGATCAAATCCTAGTTAGTAATTCTCTGATTTCTAAGCTTGATGCCTTCGATGTCCTGAATATTAACTCCGAGTTCTTCGACCAAATCAGCGATCACGATCCAAGCGTGGCTAGGTTCAATCTTCCCGCGATCCCGCCCACTACCGTAGCTGATACTTTCTCAGTTAATGAGGATACAGTTCTAAATATTGCCCCACCTGGAGTATTAGCTAATGATGTCAGCCCTAACTCTAGTTCGGTTATAGCTTTGGTGATTAACCTACCAACCCAAGGTGCATTGACTGCTAATCTGGACGGCTCATTTAGCTATAGTCCCGAGCCTAACTTTAGCGGTGTCGATAGCTTTACATATATTGCGGAAAATAACTTTGGGGCAAAGTCTGCTGAGACTACGGTCACGATTAACGTTGTGGCAACAGAACAAGTTGGTGGCGATCTTAAGGTAGGTACTTCTACTAATGACGTGTTTGTGGCAAATGGCAGCCAAGTTGTCTTTACTGGAGATGGACTAGATTTGGTTCAAGTTAAAACCTCGGGACTGAATCGCATTTACTCAGGTAAAGATGCTGATACTTTATTTGCGCTATCGGGCGATCGCCTATTTGGCAAAGAAGGAGATGATTTGATTGATGCTTCGGGTGGCACAGGTAGCAACCGACTCTATGGCGGCGATGGTGATGACTTGCTAGTTGCTGGAGTTAATGACTTCCTCTTTGGCAATGATGGCAATGATATCCTGCTGGCTGGTCGAGGAGGCAGCAATTTGTTTGGGGGGCTGGGCAACGATCAATTCTTCCTCGCGGGAGATCGAGGTGTTTTACCAACAGCTATCAATACAATTGTAGATTTCCTAGCTGGTACTGACACCCTAGTTATTACCGCGATCGCAGGCGTAACTGAATTTAGTAATGTTTCCCTAACTCAACAAGGCAACAATACCCTAGTCGCAGCGGCAGGAACTAACCTCGCTCTGCTTACAGGAATTCAAGCTTCTACTCTAACTGTGGCTAACTTTAGCTTCTAATCTCTAGTAATTTCTAATCAAAAATAGTAAAAAAAGCGATCGCTTTCTTAAGAAATTAGGGGCGATCGCCTTTTTATTTGCAGGTTATTTAGTCCAACTTTGAGCTTGGTTAGGTTCAAGTTTGAACTTCAGAAGGCGAACCTTGAGCTTATTTACTTCAAGTTTGAACCTCAAGGGGTTGAAGTTTGATGCTCTGAGGATCGGGTTTGAACCTAATTAAGTTCAACTTTAAGCTTCTAAGGGTCAAGGGAGATGTTTAAAATGCGATCGCCCAACTAAATTGCATCGAATTTAAGCTTAGTTAGGTTTAAGTTTGAGGTTCAGAAGGCGATCGCTAACTTAATATTGCCAACTTAGGTGATTTTTATAAATTAATTTACCTAACTGTATGATGGGATGAAACCTTTCGTGGGGAGCAGCCCCGTTATCCCAAATCTTGAACAGCATACCGCCAGCAATTCTAAATTATGGAAAACTTGCGTAAAAAGCAACAATTCTCATTATGAAAAATATGGTCTGTCAAACCCTTAGCCAGAGAGGGTTTAATATTTCTTTGCAAATGGATAAATTGCTGAAACCCATTGGATTCATTCCATAATTATAATTGCTGGTGCATCAATTAATCCTCAATCTATCAATATCAATTAACATAGACCTAGTAATTCTCATAATTCTTAGTATGTCTAGCCTTGTCGCTCTTTCTGGTAGTGAAATCCGCTCTAAATTTTTAAAATTCTATGAAGAACGCGGTCATAAAATATTACCCAGTGCCTCTTTAGTACCTGAAGATCCTACGGTTTTGCTGACGATCGCAGGGATGTTGCCTTTTAAGCCCATATTTTTAGGACAGAGAGAAGCCGAAGTTCCCAGAGCCACCACCGCGCAAAAATGTATTCGGACTAACGATATTGAGAATGTAGGTAGAACTAAACGCCATCATACTTTCTTTGAGATGTTGGGGAATTTTAGCTTTGGGGACTATTTTAAAAAGCAAGCGATCGCTTGGGGCTGGGAATTAGTAACAGAAGTTTTTGGATTACCACCTGAGAACCTGATTGTCAGTATATTTCACGAAGACGAAGATGCTTTTGGGATATGGAGAGATGATATTGGCATTCCCGCGCATCGCATTCAACGTATGGGAGATGATAACTTTTGGGCATCGGGAGTAACTGGACCTTGCGGACCTTGTTCGGAAATTTATTATGATTTTAAGCCTAGCGATCCGAAGATTGATTTAGAAGATGGCGATCGCTTTTTAGAAATCTATAACTTAGTATTCATGGAGCTAAACCGTAATAGTGACGGTAGTTTCACGCCGCTTAAAAAGCAAAATATTGATACAGGCTTGGGCTTAGAACGGATGGCGCAGGTATTGCAGGGAGTTCCAAATAACTATGAAACTGATTTAATCTTTCCTATTCTCAAAACGGCGGCAGATATGGCAGGGGTTGATTATCATGCCAGTTCGGAAAAAACTAAAACTTCGTTAAAGATAATCGGCGATCATATTCGTGCGGTAGTTCACATGATTGCGGACGGGATAACTGCATCCAATGTGGGGCGAGGTTATATTTTACGCAGATTATTGCGCCGTGTAGTCCGTCATGGCAAACAAATTGGCATTTCGGGAGAATTTACAACAGTGGTTGCGGAAACGGCGATCGCGCTCTCAGAACTAGCATATCCTAATGTTAGAGAACGAGCAGAAATCATCAAATCCGAACTTAGCAAAGAAGAGAATCGTTTTTTACAAACTTTAGAACGAGGCGAAAAACTGTTAGCTGAAATTCTTGCCAATCCTGAGATTCAAGCTAGTAAAATAATTAAAGGCACTGATGCTTTCACGCTCTACGATACCTACGGATTTCCTTTTGAGTTAACCCAAGAAATTGCTGAAGAAGAGGGCTTATTGGTGGATGAAGCTGGATTTAAACAAGCAATGCAAGAGCAACAGGAACGCTCTAAAGATGCCCATGTCGATATAGATTTACTAACTCAAATTAATTGGTCGGAAGTAGCAAAACAAGTTCCTAAAACTGAATTTATCGGATATGTTCAAACTCAGGCTGAATCTGTAGTTAAAGGGATTTTAATAAATGGCAAGGTTGTAGATATTGCTAAGGCGGGCGATCGCATCCAAATCATTCTCAATCAAACTCCTTTCTATGCTGAATCTGGCGGGCAAATCGGGGATAAAGGTTATATATCTTTAGGAGATGTAATTATTCGCATTGATGATGTCCAAAAGGAATCGGATTTATTTATTCATATCGGACAGGTAGAACGGGGAGAAATTGAACGAGAAGATTTGGTCGTGGCGCAAGTTTCTGTGAGCGATCGCCGCCGCATTCAGGCACATCATACTTCTACTCATCTGCTCCAAGCTGCATTAAAAAAATTAGTCGATCCAAATATTTCCCAAGCGGGTTCTCTAGTTACAGGCGATCGCCTCCGTTTTGACTATAATCTTTCCCGTGCAATTACAACTGATGAAATAAAAGAGATAGAGAATTTAATCAACACTTGGATTTTAGACGCTCATAATTCTGAAATTACGATCATGCCGATCGCCGAGGCTAAAGCTAAAGGAGCGATCGCGATGTTTGGAGAAAAATACGGTGCGGAAGTTCGAGTATTAGATATTGGGAATGTCTCAATGGAACTCTGCGGTGGTACTCATGTGGCAAACACTTCAGAAATTGGGATCTTTAAGATTATTTCAGAATCGGGCGTAGCTTCAGGAATCAGGCGGATTGAAGCATTGGCAGGGCAAGCAGTAGTTGAATATCTAAATATTAGAGATGGGATTGTTAAAGATCTGAGCGATCGCTTCAAAATTAAACCAGAAGAGATTTGCGATCGCATCACCAGTTTACAGACCGAACTTAAAAACTCCCAAAAACAAACCGAAATCCTCCAACGAGAGCTCGCTCTAATTAAATCAGATAATCTAATTACCCAAGCCGAGGTTATTGGAGACTTCAAAATTCTAGTTGCCGAAATCGCTGGGATCGATGCCGATTCGCTAAAAATAGCAGCCGAAAGATTGCAATCAAAATTAGGAGAAAATAGTGCTGTAGTTTTAGGATCGATTCCCGAACCCGAAAAAGTCTCGCTAGTAGCTGCATTTAGCCCCGAAGTAATTAAAAAAGGCTTGAATGCTGGGAAATTTATCGGTGCGATCGCAAAAATTACAGGTGGCGGAGGTGGGGGTCGTCCTAATCTAGCTCAAGCAGGGGGCAAGGAACCAAATAAACTGACTGAGGCACTTTCTATTGCAAAGGCTGAATTAAAACTCACCTTACGCAGCAGAGTTTAAGATACTCACCCTAGCCCTCTCCTAGAACGGGAGAGGGAACAAGAAAAAACCTGTATTACTCCCCTTCTCTCAACTGGGAGAAGGGGTTAGGGGATGAGGGATAGTTAACTTCTGCGTAACATCAGTTAAAAGAGATTTTAGGAAAAAAGTAAGGTAACAATTCAAATTCCTTTTATTGAAACTAATCTTAAAATTTGCCAGTAAGATTCCCCCTAAAGGTACAGTCGCATTCCTGTTTTTCATTGTTTAATCGAGATTCAAACGAGTATTGAGATAAATTAGATTTTTTAGATTTGGTACGATATCCTAGATGCGTACTGTAAATCTACTATAGATCCGAGTCCAAAAAATTATGTACCTTATTCTAGTCAGTATTCATGGGCTAATTCGCGGGCATCAATTAGAACTCGGAAGAGATGCGGATACAGGCGGACAAACTCAATATGTCATAGATTTAGTGCGATCGCTCTCCCAAAGGTCGGAAGTAACCCAAGTAGATCTGATAACTCGACAAATCTTCGATCCCAAAGTCAGTTCTGACTACGCTCAACCTATTGAAACTATTAGCGATAAAGCCCGAATTGTCAGATTAGCCTGTGGACCCAGACGATATTTAAGAAAAGAAGTTTTATGGTCTTACTTAGATGTTTTTGCCGATGAACTCTTAAAACATATTCGTCTTAGCGGTAAAGTGCCTACTGTAATTCACAGTCATTATGCCGATGCGGGTTATGTGTCCATGCGAGTGGCAAACTGGTTGGGAGTTCCCTTGATCCATACAGGGCATTCCTTAGGCAGAGTAAAACGGCAAAAAATGTTAGAGCAAGGTTTAAAGCCAGAAAACCTAGAGGAGCAATTTAATTTCAATATCCGCATCGAAGCCGAAGAGAATGTCTTAGAAAATGCCGATCTGATAATCACTAGCACTCAACAAGAAGTTCAAGAGCAATATCGCCTTTACGATCACTATCGCCCCAATCGCATGGTTGTGATTCCACCTGGAATAGATTCAGAACGGTTTCATCCTGTCGCCCAAATTAATCCCCCGATCCAAACTCAAATTTGTCGCTCTTGGCACGATCCTTCTAAGCCCATAATCTTGGCACTATCTCGCCCTGTCCCGCGTAAAAATGTGCAAATGTTAGTGTGTGCCTACGGCGAAAGTCCGCAGTTGCAGGAGATGGCAAATCTACTCTTGGTTTTAGGCAGCCGAGGCGATATTCGGGAGATGGAATCTGCACCTAAACAGGTATTAACCGAAGTGCTTTTATTGATCGATCGCTACGATCTCTATGGTAAAGTTGTCTATCCTAAATCTCATCGTTCTGAGGATGTTGCCGATATTTATCGGATGGTAGCAAAATCTAAAGGAGTTTTGATCAATCCTGCTCTAACCGAACCCTTTGGCTTGACTTTAATCGAAGCTGCTGCCTGTGGATTGCCGATTATTGCTCCAACAGACGGCGGACCTAAAAATATTATTGCAAATTGCCAAAACGGACAACTTATCGATCCGTCAGATATGGCTTCTATTCAAAATGCACTTTATCAAGCCCTAACCGACCCCAAACGCTGGCAGCAGTGGGCGACAGATGGCATAAAAGGCGTTGACACCTATTACACTTGGCAAAATCACGTCAATCAATATCTGCAAAATATTCGTAACTTAATTACTCAGCCTGTGAATATGGTCACGCAAATTCCGCGAAGTAAGCTTTTAGGAACCGATCGCATCTTAATTTCAGATATTGATAATACTTTACTCGGCGATCCTCAAGCCCTTAAAGAATTAATTGCTTATCTCCAATCATCGGCGATCGGCTTTGGGGTTGCTACAGGACGTTCGATTGAGAGTGCAAAAGAAGTTCTAACCAAATGGGAAGTTCCTTTTCCTGACATCTGGATTACTTCCGTCGGCAGTGAAATTCATTACGGGGTAAACCTCCAAGCTGATACCAGTTGGCGCAAGCATATCAATTATCGGTGGCAACCTGAATTAGTACAAAAAGCGATGTCACATTTATCAGGGATTGAATTGCAGAGCCTAGATCAACAACGTCCTTATAAAGTCAGCTATCTAGTTGATGAGACCCAAGCTCCATCTATTAAAAAAATTCAGGCACATCTACGTCAGTCACGGCTTCACGTTCGGACGATATTCTCCCATCAAAAATACTTAGATCTTTTACCACTCCGAGCTTCCAAAGGGGATGCTGTTCATTATTGCGCGATCAAATGGAGTTTTCCGATGGAGCAAATTTTAGTTGCAGGAGATTCGGGGAATGACGAACAAATGCTGATCGGGAATACTAAAGCAGTTGTGGTCGGGAATCATAGCCCCGAACTAGAGAAATTGCGGGGACTGGCACATATCTATTTTGCTCAGGGACATTACGCTCAAGGAATTTTAGAAGCGATCGCCCACTATAACTTTTAGCGAAATTTTAGCGAAATTTTAGTGAAATTTTTAGTTACTAACAAAGTGAAAAATAATTAGTTATCTGTCTAATCTTAAATATTTAATACATTCTCAAACACTCACAGTAATCTACGACTTTAGATATACGTCATCTCAAACATTTGTCAGCTATAGTAAACTAACATACGAGCTGTGTTTAAGATAATTTCTAATACAGTTTGTAAATTTAACTAAGAATAAATCCTTCTTAAAAACCGTCATCAAAATCTAAATCAGGAGATTCATAATGAGAATTGCCCAAGTCGCTCCTTTATGGGAACAAGTCCCTCCTCCTGCCTATGGCGGTACCGAACTGGTGGTAAGTTTGCTCACAGAAGAATTAGTAAGGCGAGGTCATGATGTCACATTGTTTGCCTCTGGGGACTCTACCACCCACGCCCAATTAGAATCAGTTCATCCGCGCGCTCTACGTTTGGATACCAGTGTTAAAGACCCGAATATCTACGACATGCTCAACATGACCAGAGTTTATGAGAATGCCGATAAGTTTGATATTATCCATTCCCATGTTGGCTGTGTGGCACTTCCCTATGCAAATTTAGTTAAAACTCCCACAATTCATACTCTGCATGGCATTTTTACCCCCGATAACGAAAAATTATTTGTCCATGCTAGAAAGCAACCTTTTGTCAGTATTTCTAATTCTCAACGAGATCTACGTTTGGGATTAAACTATGTGGCTACGGTTTATAATGGCATCGATTCAACCACCTACAGTTTTTATCCCGATCCACAAGATCCTCCCTACTTGGCTTTTTTGGGAAGAATGTCACCTGAAAAGGGCGCACACTTAGCGATTGAAATTGCTCAGCGATCGGGATGGCATTTAAAGATGGCGGGTAAAGTTGATTCAGTGGATTTAGAGTATTTTGAAGAAAAAATTCGACCTCATATTGATGGCATCCAAATTGAATTTTTGGGTGAAGCGAACCACCAACAAAAAAGTATCCTTATGGGCGGAGCCGCCGCAACTCTATTTCCAATTACATGGAAAGAACCGTTTGGATTAGTAATGATCGAATCGATGGTAACGGGAACGCCTGTAATTGCGATGAATTTGGGTTCAGCCCCTGAAGTAATTGCCCACGGGGTAAGTGGGTTTTTATGTGAGAATGTAGATGAATGTATCGCCGCGATCGCTCCTGCCATTCAATTAAGTCGATACGCCTGTAGAGATCACGTTTTAGTTAACTTCACCGCAAAACGTATGGCAGATGGATACGAAGCTGCATATCAAAAAATTTTAGCACCGAACTACGATTTTAATAAAAATGAGAATAATAGATATGAAATTAATAGACACGAAAATGAACGTAAAAACGCACGCGATCTTCAACTTATGATGAGCTAGAGATCTTCATGAATGTTCATATCTAGCACCAGATTTAATGCCATTTCTAACAAGTTAATACAATCAGTAATATGCCAGACATAATTGAAATTGACGGTAGGACGTTTATCCCAGCCGATCAAATGCCAACCGATCAATGGAGTTGTCTGATCGGGGAGCATCCTGTTTCGACTCTAACCCTCAAAGATGACGATTTATTCTTGATTACCGACACCCTTGGTAATATTTCCGACTTTAGTTGTCGCATGGGTGGGGTCGAAGATAGTATGGGATTGTTTTGTCGAGATACGAGGTTTCTCAGTCGTTTAGAGTTGCAGATTGAAGGGCGATCGCCAATTTCTTTTAGCAGTACTGCCCACAAGGGATTTGCCATGTCAGTGTTATGCGCAAATCCAGAGATTAATGCTCAAGATCCGTCTCAAAATCTTAATCAAGATATCAGCCAGAATCCTAATCAAGATCCAAACTACATTAAAGCCGAAACTATTGGCATTCATCGCGAGATTGTAATTAAAGGCGGATTATTTGAAGATATCGGAGTCACTAACTACAACACTAACTCTGTTAGCTTTACTATCAGCCTCAGTTTTGCTGCAGATTTTCTCGATTTGTTTGAAGTAAAAGGAACCAAGCGGGAGAAAAGAGGAATTTTACTGGCATATCTTCCTAATCCAGAGCAAAAATCTACCGATTCACTGCCTAAAGATCTAGCGTCTAAAGAAATCATACTGGCTTATGAAGGGCTAGACGAAGTTTTGATGGAATCTCGGATTCAATTTAGTTCTCTACAACCCGATGAAATCCATGGGTATACTGCAGTTTGGCGATTAGATCTAGCAGCCCATGAATCTAGAACTATAGGGTATCGGATTCATTTATTTACCAATAATCTTCCTACCTCAGTGGTTAGTGTTCCCAACACCTTTGCAGAGGCAAAAGCCGAAGAATTATTGGAAGAGAAGATTTGGACAGAACAAATTACCAAAATTCATACTGATAATAAATCCCTAAATCAAATAATCGATCGTGCCGTTCAGGATATTTATTTACTAAGACAAACTTCAGAAAAGTTTAATTTTCTCTCGGCTGGAGTCCCGTGGTTTTCAACTTTATTCGGTCGAGATTCAATCATTGCCGCCTCTCAAACTCTAGTTTTAGATCCTGCGATCGCCCGTGAAACTTTATCTATTCTGGCTTATCATCAGGGCAAAACTGAAGACGAATGGCGCGACGAACAACCAGGTAAGATTCTCCATGAGATTCGCTTAGGGGAAATGGCACGTTGCAACGAAGTCCCACACACTCCTTACTATGGAACCATTGATGCTACTCCCCTATGGTTAATGCTCTATGCCGAGTATTTTGCTTGGACTGCCGACCAGACAACTTTAGATCATCTGTGGTCAAATGCGATCGCCGCAATGGAATGGATCGATCGTAACTGCAAAGAAACTGGGTATCTGAGTTATCAGCGTTCCTCTAAAAAAGGATTGGTAAATCAAGGCTGGAAAGATTCGGAAAATTGTATTGTCAATCGCGATGGAAAGCTGGCTGAAGGAGCGATCGCCCTATGTGAAGTACAGGGATATGTGTATGCTGCCAAGATTCGTATGAGCGAGTTAGCTGAGAGAAAGCATCTATTTGATTTAGCCGAACTCTGGCGATCGCAGGCGAAAGATTTAAAATTACGGTTCAATCGAGATTTTTGGATGCCCGATCAAGATTTTTGCGCTCTAGCATTAGATGGGGAAGGCAAACATGTGGATAGTATTACTTCTAACCCGGGACACTGCTTAAATTTAGGTATTCTCGACCATGAAAAAGCCATGAGTATAGCCGCCCGCTTAAATGCCCCTGATATGTTTAATGGTTGGGGAATTCGGACTCTCAGTAATCTTTCACCTGCTTATAATCCGATGGGATATCATATTGGCTCGGTATGGCCCCATGATAACAGTCTGATTGCTTCGGGTTTGCGATCGCTAAGTTGTGTTAAACAATCATTAAAGATCTCTCAAGGCATAATTGATATGACCATTGCTCAACCTTATCAACGACCACCTGAGTTATTTTGTGGTTTTGAGCATGATGGTTTCACTACCCCCGTACAGTATCCTGTCGCCTGTTCGCCTCAAGCTTGGGCATCGGGAACTATCTTTCAATTGATTTCGGTTATGGTAAATTTAGTGCCAAATGTACCGAATAATCAGCTTCACATCATCGATCCATCCTTACTAAATTCTATTAATCGCTTATCCATTCAAAATTTACGTATTGGGCAAACCCTACTAGATCTGGAGTTCGAGCGCATTGGTGATACTACCTCCTGTCGAGTCAACAAAAAACGCGGCAACATTCGCGTCATCATTGAAGCATAGAATAGATATCAGAATAAATAAAACAGCTAGGGAGAATATAGATTACTGTAATCTCCTCTACCATGCGGCTGTAACAAGTTGGAAACATCTGGAGTGCAGGGAATAATGCCACTAGGATTGAGCGGAAAAAGATTGCCAAAATAGTCGCGTTTTATATCCTCTAACCTACAAGTCGTAGCTATATTCGGGATCTGATAGAGATCGCTTAAATAACTTCCTAAATTTTTATAGTCTTGAATCCGCCGCCGATCGCACTTAAATAAACTGTAATAAACAACATCAAACCGAAATAGGGTTGTAAATAAACGAATATCCGCTAGAGTCAGGCGATCGCCACACAGATATCTATTATTTTCGAGCACTACATCAATTTCATCCAACATTGCAAATAACTCCTGACAAGCCAAGTCGTAGGCAGTTTGAGTCTGAGCAAACCCACAACGATACACGCCATTATTTATGGAGTTATAAATCTTCTGATTCCACATATCAATGACTTCTCTTAAGTGTTGCGGATATAAATCGAGGTCAGGAACTCGCGCAAAGTGATTAAACTCCGAGTTGAGCATCATGATAATTTCAGCACTTTCGTTATTTACTATCGTTTTTGTGTGGCGATCCCATAAAACTGGCACTGTAGAGCGTCCTCTATATCCTTTTTGGGCGAGTTCATATACTTGGGGCAATGTCGAACATTCTAAAGAACTCAACTCAGAGTTTGGATCTAATAACCAGATACCAGCATCTACTGAAGGAGTGGCGATCGCCAAAGATATAACCTCTTCTAATCCTTTAAGTGCCCTCACAACTAAAGTCCGATGCGCCCAAGGGCAGCTATATCCCACATAAAGCTTATATCTTCCTGCTGCTGGCTGATAAGGATTCTCTACTGCCGTGCTGATAAAATTTCTAAATTGGCTGACAGGACGAATATATGCACCTGAGCGATCGCGACTAGCCAGACTTTGCATCATCACTTTCCACATGGTCGTCCACACAAATTTAGCCGACTGAATCAAAATTTTAGGAGGAAGTGCCATAGGAAGTGCCACAAGAATTTTTAAATTGATTTCTCTGTTCGTGCTAAATAATCAAAAACTGATTTATCACCAATATCTGACGGAATATCTTGAAATAACTTTCGCATCGCAAAAATCAGAAACAGAACTACCCAAGTCATTAATAAATATCGCTCAATATCTATTGATAACAATCCTAATAAATGTCCGATTAATAAAGCAGGCGCGATCGCTACTAGAAACTTAGTCTCTAAGCGATTAAAGCAAAAAGCTTCTTTAAAGTAAATTCCTGTAAGCGCGGCAAATGTGAACCCTACACCCAAGATGCTTAGCGGATTTTCATAAATATAAACTGCCAATGGTTGATTATTTTGCATGGCGATCGCGGTTAATCCCAAAGAAATTACACAACCAATTCCCCAAAATACTTGCAAAGTCTGATGTAATAGTTTGAAGTAGATATGAATCTTATTAAGAGCAATGCCCAGAGCCACACAAAATCCCGCATAAAGCCAAGTCAGCAGATTCAAATCCGTAGAATTGGGAATTAATATCGCAACCGCAGTCCCAATTCCAAAGCAGATTGCCGCAACTAAAAGCGAACTTCGATAAGCAATTACCCCATGACGATCTTCATCGGTAATGGTAAATTCACCAAATTGCCCCTGATATATTTGCACTGATGTATCTAGCATGGGATTCCTTTGAATTTTTAGAATGGGAACAGGAATTTAGAAAAAATTTAAGCAGGTAGATTGCTATCTATTTATAAGTTAATAAACAAGTTAGCATTTAGTTAATATCTATCTCATATAAAGCATAAAATACAAAAATACAAAATCCAAACAATACAGATAAAAATTCATGGAAGACAAGTTAATGTTGATGATTCCAGGTCCAACTCCCGTACCCGAACAGGTGCTATTGGCTCTGGCTAAATCTCCCATCGGTCATCGTAGTGGTGACTTTACAAAAATTATGGCGGATGTGACTGCAAAGCTAAAGTGGATTCATCAAACTGAAAATGATGTTTTAATTCTGACTGCCAGTGGAACGGGAGCGATGGAAGCAGGGATTATAAATTTCTTATCTAAAGGCGATCGCGTGCTAGTGGGAGAAAATGGTAAGTTTGGCGAACGCTGGAGTGAAGTTTGTGAGGCTTACGGTCTTGATACGGTCAGAGTTAAGGCAGAATGGGGAAAACCACTCGATCCAGAAGTATTTCGCGAAAAATTAGAAAGCGATCGCGAAAAATCGATCGAAGCCGTAATTATTACCCATAGCGAAACCTCCACAGGCGTAGTTAACGATCTAGAAACCATTAATCGCCACGTTAAAGCTCACGGAAAAGCATTAATTATTGTCGATGCCGTAACCAGCTTAGGCGCAATGAACGTACCGATGGATGCATGGGGCTTGGATGTGGTTGCTTCTGGATCGCAAAAAGGTTATATGATTCCGCCGGGATTGGGATTTGTAGCAGTCGGTGAAAAAGCATGGGAGGCATACAAAACTGCGAATTTACCACGTTACTACTTTGATTTAGGCAAAGCCCGTAAAGATGCGAAAAAAGACAGCACCCCCTTTACTACTTCGGTAAATATGGTCGTGGCTCTCCAAGTTGCCTTAAAAATGATGGAGTCTGAAGGCTTGGAAAGTATTTTTGCCCGACATTTACGCCATTCTCAAGCTACCCGTGCTGCGGCTAAAGCAATGGGTTTAAGTTTATTTGCCGAAGATAGTTGTGCTAGTGCTTCGATTACAGCGATCGCCACGCCTGATGCGGAGAAAATTCGCTCTACAATTAAAAAGCATTTTGATATCGTGATGGCAGGCGGACAAGATCATCTGAATGGCTCTGTTTTTAGAATCGGGCATTTGGGCTTTGTCAGCGATCGCGATATTCTAACGGCGGTTAGTGCTTTGGAAGGAACTCTCAAAATATTAGGACACGATGGGTTTACCTCTGGGGCAGGAGTTGGAGCCGCGATCGCCGCTTTAAATTCTTAGTTTGAATTATTAAAATATCTGATATGGCTAAAACTATCTCTACAAAAACTTAGAATAGCAACTTAGCCTTTTTATCTTAATCTTGTCATTAACCCAGCTAATTTTTAATTTAGAAATTAAATAACTCTACTAACACTGGAAAAAGCTCATATTAAAAAAATTGCCCCATCAGTTAAGTGGAGCAATCTAAATAAGTGGAGCAATCTAAAAAACATATCTAATTTTTACTTATTAGGCTGAGGAGTCATACGCAGGTATGGTTTCAGTGCGGTATAACCTTTGGGAAACTTAGCCTTAATTTCTTCTGGATCTTGGATTGAAGGAACGATAACGCAGTCACCTCCATCATTCCAATTAACTGGAGTCGCAACACTGTAATTATCGGTCAACTGTAAAGAATCAATTACACGCAAAATTTCAGCGAAGTTTCGACCAGTACTGGCGGGATAGGTCAAAGTCAAACGCAACTTTTTATTAGGGTCGATAATAAAAACCGAACGCACCGTCAAAGTGTTGTTGGCATTGGGATGAATCATGTCATAAAGGTCGGAAACCTTGCGATCGGGATCGGCTAAGATTGGGAAATTCAGTTTCGATCCTTGAGTCTCTTCAATATCTCCAACCCAACCATTGTGAGATTCGACATCATCTACACTAAGGGCGATCGCTTTGACATTACGAGCGTCAAACTCAGGTTTGAGACGGGCAACTTCGCCTAATTCTGTGGTGCAAACTGGAGTAAAGTCCTTGGGATGAGAGAATAAAATTGCCCAGCGATCGCCAATCCATTCATGGAAGTTGATAACGCCATCTGTAGATTCTTGAGTAAAGTCTGGAACTACATCACCTAAACGAAGAGTCATATATCGGTATTCCTATAGTAATAGTGTAGATTCCGATCATATCGCAAATGCCACCGAATTACTACTTGTCAAACTTATTTAAAGAATTTACTAAGAATTTAGACTTTCGATCGGTGACATACAGCGAATTACAATCGAACGTGCTACAGATAGAAAAATCAAAACCAATACGGGCAACCTAGCCCTGAGACCCTTTTTTGTGGCAGACTTGAAATCAAATTGCCATAATTTACTGTTTGAATCATGTTTATAGACTAAAATTAAAACTGACCTGCGGATCTGGCGGAATTGGTAGACGCGCATGTTTCAGGTACATGTGCCGCAAGGCTTGGGGGTTCAAGTCCCCCGTTCCGCATTGCTTTACCTTTACTTTGCAAATTCCAAACCTGATAATCGCCCCGAGATTCTGAGCAGAATTCTGATCGGGTTGGGCAATTACCTTACTGCCTACTACCGTCATTAATTATAATAAGGCTCATAATAATATGATTTTAGTCAAAGATGCTGAGTCTCTAATTTTAGATTTAGTAAAGCCTTTAGAAGAGTATGAAGAAGTTAATTTAGATAAAGTATTAGGTAGGATTTTAGCGCAAGATATCTTAAGTGATTTGGATTTTCCTCCTTGGCATAATTCAGCTATGGATGGCTATGCCTTTTGTCATGGGCATCTAGACCAATTTGAAACCTTGACGATCGCCTCATCACATATTCCCGCAGGCAGTTCTCAAGATCTGGCTATTAATAAAGGCGAATGCGTGAGAATTTTTACAGGAGGAATACTTCCATTGGGTGCTGATACAGTGGTAATGCAAGAAGATGTGGAAATAGTCAGGGATATAGTGGGAATACAGAGCGGCGGTCGGCATCTCGAAGAGAATCGCCTTAAACTGAAGACCAGTCCAAAGTTGGGTGACTACGTGCGCCAAAAGGGAGAATATTATCGGGCTGGAGAAATTTTACTAAAGAGTGGAATCAGAATAAATCCACCCGAAATTGGAATTTTAGCAGCAACTCAACATCAGATGCTTAGGGTATTTCGGCAACCGAGAGTGAGCATAATTTCTACTGGAAACGAATTAAAAGAGATATCTAGCTCCCTGCAAAAAGGACAGATTGTGGATTCTAATCAGTATGCTTTATCTGGTTCGATCGCCCAAATAGGAGCAGTTCCTATATCTATGGGTATAGTACGCGATCGCCCAGAGGATTTATCGGAAATCATTCTTAAAGCTCTCTCACTTTCGGACTTTGTCATCTCTTCGGGAGGCGTTTCGGTTGGGGACTATGACTATGTGGAGAATGTCTTAGCAGATTTGGGAGGGGACATTCATATTCGTTCTTGTGCGATTAAGCCCGGTAAGCCTTTTACGGTAGCGTCTTTTGGTCATAAGCTCTACTTTGGCGTACCGGGAAATCCAGCTTCGGCGATGGTTTGTTTTTGGAGATTTATTAAAGGCGCGATCGCTAAATTAAGCGGGGTAACAGGTGGAGTAATAAGTCCAGACGGACATCTAAATTCTCAAACAAATTCTCAATATTGGTATCCTCAATACATTCAAGCCATAGCTTTACAAGATCTTCACGCTCAAGGGCAACGGGAGACTTATCTTAGTGGATATTTGGCATGGGAGCATAATTATCAAAGATGGCAGTTTCAGCCTGTATCTAATCATAGTTCGGGTAATTTAATAAGTTGGGCAGGTGTAAATGGACTAGCGATCCTCAAAGTCAATCAAACGTACATTCCCAAAGGAGATACTGCCCTAATTATGATGCTTTAAGAAGTTAATATTAATTTGGCGATCCAGATTTAGATAGATTTAACATTGATGCGATCTGCCCGTTTTTAAAACCAAATATTTAAGCCTAAATATTTAAGCTATATGATGCTTACCTTCTACCCAGATACTTAAAGGAAAAAAATCAAATCCATTCCATTCACCGCATATAGTTAGAGGATGTCCGCCGCTAAAAGCTAAAAGTATCCAATTACGTGCAAACTTTGCAGATATGGGAAGTAAATTAGCCGTGCGATCGCTGATAAATAAATTACCTTCAATTAAAATTGGGGCAACTTGTTGAATTAGAAATGGAAATCTATCTAACCACGGATTAAAAGCTAAGGCATTACTGTATGCGGCGATCGCGATATCAATATTTTCATATCCCAATATCTCTATTGATAGTTCCATATTCTATATCCAAAGCAAGATAGAGCAAGTCAGGAATTTTAGCCATGAGCATCACTTTAGATCTCCTACCATCAGATCTTTCACCATCAAAACTACCAAACCAGCTTTTTGACCAGCTTTTTATAAATGGCGATCGCCTGCAAGCAAATATCGAACGTTTAGCCCAAATTGGCAAGCAACCTAACGGACAAATATGCCGACTGGCATTTACCCTAGAAGATTTACAATCGCGATATCTAGTGGAGTAATGGATGATGGAAGCGAGAATGACCGTAAGAACTGATGCAGGGCGAAATCTCATTGGTACTTATGCAGGTAAAAATACGGATGTTGCTAGTAATGCTTTAGCAACTGGTTCGCACATCGATACAGTCCCTTCGGGCGGCAAATTTGACGGGGTACTAGGAGTACTGGCAGGAATTGAAATGGTAAGAACCCTCCACGAACATAATTTACGCTTAGATTGGAATGTGGAAGTAATTGTATTTACAGACGAAGAAAGTACGATGATTGGTTGTCAGGCGATCGCAGGCACTGTTTTAACCAAATCCCCCGATCGCTATTTATCTAAAACGGGCAAATCTATTCAAACTAGCCTTCAAGAAATTGGTGGCAATTGGGAGCAAATATCCACCGCCCAACGTAATCCTACAAATAGGGCAGCATTTGGGGAATTGCACGTAGAAAAGGGAGCCAAACTGGAAAAATTGCAAAAAGAAATAGGTATAGTTCAAGGTTAAATAGGTTCTTAATCCCCTAACTTTCTATGTTTCATAAAACTCATGGATCGTCCAAAAATCGGGATCGGATACGGCGGAAATCTCTGGAATAGGCTGTAAAGTTTCTCGATCTAGGCAAACCCAAACATAATCGTATTTTTCGACGCAGAGATAAGACGGAATTTTATAGGTTTTTGGTAACTTATCATCCATTTGCGGTACATTTATGCAAGTACCTTCGGAATTGCAAGTCTAGCCGTGATAGGGACATCGAATACAACCCTCGATCGCTATTCCTTTAGATAATTGAGCAGATCGATGACAGCAATAATCAGCAACAGCCGCAGGTTTACCATCAGATCTTAACCAAAGAGCTAGCTTCTGATTTAAGAGTTGAAAGGATTGGGGCTGACCGTTAGAGAGTTGGGCGATCGGCATAACAGGATACCAAAATTCTTAAATACGTGTTGTTTAGTAATCAACATGGGTATTTGTTTCACCTCAATTTAGATAAATATTTACTTGTAGTGAGAATAAAACTACAATAAACCCCCAACTTTGTATACAGTACACAATAAGAGCTTGAATTTTTGGGGTGGATTTAGTCTGAAATATGTGATGAATAGAATTAAGGTCTTAAAAGTAGGCTGTACTTATGTTTTATCTGGTGTTTTATCTGGTGGATTGAGGAAAAGTAGATCGACATAATATCCGCACAAAACCTGAAAAAGATGATACATAGTGCTAAGGTATTGGCATCTTGATTTTCTAATGATTCCGTCAATTTTAGGCTCTTAAAATTCATGTATATCAAGCACATAGAGCTATCCCGTTTTAAGTCTTTCGGTAACACCACTGCTATTCCGATGTTACCCGGCTTTACTGTGGTTTCGGGTCCTAATGGTTCGGGTAAATCTAATATTTTAGATGCGCTCCTTTTTGCCTTGGGATTATCTAGCTCTAAGGGAATGCGAGCGGAACGACTGCCAGATTTGGTCAATCAAGAATATAGTAAAAAAGGTAAAACTGTTGAAACAAGCGCAACGGTGACTTTTGCTTTAGATCCGACTGTGGATGGGTTAGAGGAATGGATTGTGGGTCGAAAACTGCGGGTGACGGGGCAGGGCACCTATACTTCGACTTATTATATTAATGGTTCGCCTTGCACTTTAACGGAACTCCACGAGCAGTTAGCAAGTTTAAGAATTTATCCCGAAGGTTATAACGTGGTTTTACAGGGGGATGTAACTAGCATTATTTCGATGAATTCCCGCGATCGCCGAGAGATTATCGATGAACTAGCAGGAGTAGGAGAATTCGATCGCAAAATTAGCACTGCTAAAGAAAAACTAGATGATGTGAAATCCCAAGAAGATCGATTTCGGATTGTGGAAAATGAATTGATTTTAGCCCAAGAAAAACTGAAAAGCGATCGGCTCAAAGCTCAAAAATATCAGGCACTCAGACAAGAATTGCATATTTTAGAATCTTCGGAAGTGATCTTACAACACCGACAACTGCAAAACCAGCAAAAGCAAAAGCTCAAGCAACAAACTAACATCCGCGAAACCCTAAAGGAACTCGATCGAGAACTAGCAGAACTAGCTAAAACTATTACGACATCGGAAGCGGAACTTGAAACTCTCAATCTCCAAGTCAAAAGTTTGGGCGAAGACGAACATTTAGCTCTAAGCAGTGAAATCGCCACTAAAAATGCCGAACTCCGCGCCTTACAACGCCAACAACAGGAATCCTCAAATCGCGATCGCTCCAATCAAGAGCAAATTGTGCGGATTCAAGCCGAAATCAGCCAGTATTTACAAGAAACCGAGCAGTTATTAACTCAAAAACAAATCCGCGAGCATGAAGTCCTTAACTTAACTCAAATACGCGATCGGCAATTAGAAATTGTCACAGGTTATCGTAATCAACTACAGGCGATCGCTTCAGCCTCGGCGGATTGGGTAAAACAGCAATCTCAACTACAAACTGAAATTAATAATTTATTATCTCAACTCGATCCCCAACGGCAAGATTTAACTCGGTTACAAGAGCGATCGCAACAATGGCAAATTCAAATAGCTACATTAACATCTGAACTTGCTAACTTTGAAACCTCAGAATCCATACTCCCAGATATTATTACAGTGCAGGCATCGGCTCAATCGGCGGCGATCGCGCTTAGTGGATATTTGGCGGAAATTCAAACTCTCAAAACTACCCAAGAACGCTTAATTTCCGAGCAAAGACTGAAGTCTCGACAGTTGGATAAGTTAGAAGCGCAAACACAGGCGACAAAAGAAATTCAAGGGACAAGGGCATCTCAGGTGGTGATGGAGGCAAACTTAGAGGGAGTGCATGGTTTGGTGGCAGAATTAGGCTGGGTACAACCTCAATATCAATCTGCATTAGCGATCGCCGCAGGAAATCGGATTACATTTTTAGTAGTAGATGATGATGGAGTAGCAGCCGATGCCATTAACTTACTAAAAGCGCAAAGAGCAGGTAGAGCTACATTTTTACCTCTAAATAAACTAAAACGAGCAATGAATTTACCCCGATTTGACCCTCGGTGTGGAGCGATCGACTACGCGTTAAATTTGATTGAATTCGATTCGCAATATCTAGATGTATTCGCTTTTCTATTCGGTCAAACCCTGATTTACGAACGGATGGAACAGGCACGTCCTCACATTGGTAAATATCGTATGGTGACACTGGATGGAGACTTACTAGAAACCACAGGAGCGATGACAGGAGGTAGTTCTAGTAATCATAATGGTATTCAGTTTGGTAATTATTCAGCCAAAGAACAAGAATCATCTGAAGTGATGCAATTATCAGATCGTCTCCAAGAAATAGACCTGATGCTCAATCGACTGAATCAAAAACTGTCTGACCTCCAATCATCATCAAAAACTGCCGAAACCGAACTCCAAAATGCTAAACAGCAAGTTAGAGAGTTACAACAACAGAGCGATCGCTATACCACCCAAATCCAACGTCAGCAAAATCTTCAGGCGCAAATTAAACAACAGCAGACCGCTCTCAATCTCAGTCACGGACAAATCAATACTCTCACTGCTTCCATTACTAACCTAGAGTCTCGATTAGGAATCTTAAGAACTAATTTAGCTAACTTAGAAACCTCGGATACCCATACCGATTGGCAAAATTCTCAAGCTCTAGCTCAAACTGCGGAACAGGAATTAAATCAGCATGAACTAGCTCTCAACACCGCCACACAGGAAATAGCAAGAATCCAAAATCAAGGGCATCTAAATCAAGAGAAAATCACTCAACGCCAAAATCGCTTACAAGAATTACGTTCGGAACAAATGGGAATCATGAATGCGATCGCCCAAGCCCAAACTCAAACCAAAATTATAGAAGCCGAAATCCTAGAACTGCAAACTAAATTAAATATTGTCGATCGGACTTTAGGAGCAGTCAAACAAGAACGGGATGCGAGCGATCGCCATTTCAGAACCCACCAAGCTACTCAACAACAACTACAATGGCAGCATCAAAAACAGCAAGAAGAACAGATAGAAGCTACTTCTCAACTCCTCCAAATTGCCCAAAATCTAGAGCAAATCCAACTCCCTAATCCCTTACCTGAAGTAGCAGCCGACATGACCTTAGAGCAGCTCCAAATGGAAATTAGGCGTTTACAAAAGCGGATCGCGGCAATGGAACCAGTT
>Ga0163154_10001439_pt1 | contig 36846 bp, 41 predicted proteins | sample OliLakLV19MP9P1_FD_148649 | JGI IMG/M metagenome (GOLD analysis project Ga0163154, IMG submission 148649) | Freshwater microbial mat bacterial communities from Lake Vanda, McMurdo Dry Valleys, Antarctica - Oligotrophic Lake LV.19.MP9.P1 | ecosystem: Environmental > Aquatic > Freshwater > Lake >... | reverse complement strand
TCTTGAGAGGTTGTAGCGCACCTTGAAACAAAATCAATGCCTATTCTTGTTCCTGTAGACCCTGAATCTGTCCCGTCAACGCCCCAAGGAGGCACTATGCCCATCACCAACACCGGTTCTTACCTGACTACCGCGCAAGCGTTCATTGCCCGTTGGACAGCGGTCAACGCAATGCTCGGCGCAAACTCGCTTCTGCTACGAGGAACCTACTCCCTCGCCAATTTCACCACAGACCGCGCCGCCTTGCAGACCGCTGTCACGGCATAGGCTTTCTGAATAATCGTCGCATCGTCTGTACCACGCGCTTCGTCATACACCGAAAACACATCATGCCCCTCGCCGCGAAGCTATGCCGCCACTGCTAGACCTGTGCATTCGTCCACGAGAAAGCGCACTTATGCCGCCTCCAATGTCAAGGGGAGAAACGCTGTTTTCTCCAGCGACTTGCTTGCCGCGAGATAACAGGCTTGAATGTCCTCGATGTCCAGCCCTGCATATTCCGAAAGTATCTCGTCCTCGCTGGCTCTGTGCGCCCGCAGGTTCAGAAGATACTCGACGGTCAGGCGCGTTCCCTTGATAACAGGTTTACCTGCCATTACGTTGGGGTTGCAGATGATGCGCTCCCATAATTGTTCGTCTTTCATGGCTTGTCTCTCCTATTTTTATGATACCGCAACTGGCAGAGAAGTTTTATTCTTTGCAAGAGAAAACGGACTCAAGTTTCCCAAAAGAGTGCCGAGAATTCCTTTCCAATCCCGCAAATCTCACAGGCGCGGGCGTCTTCCATAGGAAAGGACATCTTTCAATGGGCGACTCATTCTTGCCGAGCAACGAGGCAACATTGGTGCAGTGGGCGAACAATCTGGTCAGTTATGCCGTCACGCACACCGCACAAACCGGACTCTCCACCGCCGTTGTCACCGAGTTCACCGCCCGCCGCAACGACTTCCAGAACAGCATTCTGCTGACCGAAACCTCCAAGTCCGCCTATCGCGCCAACGTCAAAACCAAGAAACTCAAGCAGAAAAGCATTAGACCTCTTGCAAGAGTCGGGTACAAGAACGTACCCGACTCAAAAACAGCCGTCCTGCGGACGAAATTCCCTCTCCCTATCGAGTGCGAAGCACGGCACGGCGGAACGAGACTTGCACGCAGACATTTATTCTTGGACTCTTGCAAGAGGTCTATTGAGGATTATGCCCGCTATCTCAACCAACTCGTGCAGGGCAATCCCGCCGCCACCGATGAAACCAAACTCGGCTTGGGCTTGACCGTCAAGAAAAAGCCCCAAAAGCGCGAACCGGAAATCCCCGCCGATGTGCGGCAAGTGAAGGTCTGAAAGTCTTGCCATAAGCAACTGATTTGAGTTATAACGCGGCACGGACGGGTCATGACCAAATCTGAGCAGTTTTTGTGTTATATGGGAACAGTTTGTTTCGCAAGACGCATCAGCATTCACAAGGCATCGTTGAGTTCTTGGTCGGTTGGGAATGCCGCTCGCACTTCGGGGGCAAGCAGGGCAACATTGGTTCCGCTTTGGTATTCCTGATAGTGTCTGCCCCGCACGCCCTGCCCAAGAACAGCGCGGTCATATTCCGGTCTCAACTCATCATTCAATTCGGGATCAAGGTTCTGCATAGATTTCTCTTTCTGGGCGTGTCGCTTCCCTTGCACTGATCAAGCGAGTTTTCTGTCCGCGATTAAGTATAGGCAACCGTCAGGGCAGATCAAGCCCAAGCCTGTCATGCCCGAATTGCCGGAGAAGTTTGCCGCGTATGGCGATTCCAATAGCGTCAACTTTCTGTCGTGGAAGGCAGGAACCAACAAAGGCGGAACCCTCTATGAAATCTGGTACAACGAAGGCGTCGGTGGGGAATGGCGATTGCTGACGACCTCGACGACCTTGCGCTATCAGCACAAAGGCGTGACGCCGGGAACGCAGTATCTCTACAAAGTGCGGGCGAAACGGGCGGACAGGTTCAGCAATTTCAGCGCAACCGCCGTCGTCTATCCTGCCCAAACTGCCGCGCTATCTCTCACACTCCACAAAGCCGCGTGAGAGATAGCCGCAAAAAAACACAAAGGACGCGAAAAGGAAATCCTCCGTTTTGCGTCTTTTGTGCGTTTTTGTGGCTATGGGTTTAGGAGAGATTGGGCGGTGAGCGGGTTCTCTTGGGTGAGTTTCATTAGAAAGCGTAAGGCGGCGTTGACGGTTGCGGCATCGTGAAAGACGGTGGCGACATCCGGTTCCAACTCGATGATTTTGCCGGCAAACTGTTTCCGATCTTGTCCCATTCGCCTCACGCGCAGAGTTTTCAGATCATATTCGGGGAGCATTTCGTCTTCCATCGTGCTATATCATCCCTTCCTCATAGTCACGGCGTTCGCGTCGGGTTGTTTCGCGTGCGCCGATAAGCCGTGTTTTTCCAGAACGCTCCGTGTAAGAAACAATCAATAGCCGGTTGGAATTGGAACGCCCGACGATGAGATAGCGCGGCTCTGCATCGGAATGAGTGGAGTCGAAAAGATCAACGAAAAGCCGGTCATCGAATACAGTCTCAGCTTCCTCAAAAGTGACGCCGTGCTTGATCACATTATGCTGCGCTTTTTCCTCGTCCCACTCGAATTCCATTCCTGCCTTCTCCGCGTTTTCTCTCTGGAGAGTATATCACGCTTTGGGGCGTTTGTGCATGATTTCGCCGCCAATTCTCAAGAACCACGGGGAACACGGAGGACACAGGGAGAGAGAATCGCCGCAAAAAAGCACAAAGGAAATCCTCCGTTTTGCGTCTTTTGTGCGTTTTCGTGGCTATGGGTTTAGGAGAGATTGGGCGGTGAGCGGGTTCTCTTGGGTGAGTTTCATTAGAAAGCGTAAGGCGGCGTTGACGGTTGCGGCATCGTGAAAGACAGAAGCAACGTCTGGCTCCAATGCAATCAGCGCGGTGTTCTGGCGCAGACGTTCCGCATATTTGCCGCGCACACTGTTCTTCAAGTCCGCTTCGGTATATTCCGGGCGCAGTTCATCATTCAAATCGGCGGCGGGATCAATCTTCATAAAGTTTACGCTCCTGTTTGGTCGCTTGGCGTGCGCTAATGACGCGAATGTGGTCTGAGGTAGGCTCAGTGAATGAGATATACAGCAAACGCTGGCGAAAAGTCATGCCAATAGCGATAAAGCGATCCTCGTCATCGGAATGGTCGGGATCATCGGACGTTCTGGACAGCGTATCGTAAAACACCTGCTCGGCTTCCTTAAAGGTGACGCCGTGCTTGCGAGCATTGTTTCGCGCCTTTTGCTCGTCCCACTCAAATTCCATGCGTTTCCTACTCGCGTCTTATTAAGAAGAGTATACCTTGAGATTTTGTGATTTTTGCGGCACAGAGAAAGAGAACCAGGGCAAACGCATCTAAATCTGTCAACAACTATCAAACGCTTCTCTCCAAGCCAGAAATTGTCGTTTTAGGTTGCCTTTGGTCTCCGGTAGGGAGCAGAAGGATGGTTTTCAGTCATGGTTTTCCTGAAAAAGTTACTTGCCCTGACAACGGGTTGATAACCGCCTATCTCATGACGGAAATTTAACCTTGGTTGAATTAAGATGCGTTCGCCCTATGGCATTGTCAATGACCCAACGACCTAACCGCCAAAATCGAGTATACTCTACTCATCATGTCCACTCGCCTGAACGCTTTGCCCGACGCCGATAACTCTGAAAATGCGCGAGGCAAAGCGATCAGCGCGATGATTGTTGCCGCCGTGATCTTCGCGGTGATGGGAGCTTCCACCAAAGCCGCATCACGTCCCAGCGTCGGGCTTCCCTCTTTGCCGGGCGGTGAACTTGCCTTTTTCCGTTACCTCTGCGGTCTCGTTTTTCTGCTCATATTGGCGAAGGTTCGCGGCGCAGATTTGCTCGGCAATGACCGCAAAGGCTTGCTGCTGCGCGGACTTTGCGGCGGCGTCGCGAGTACCGCGTTCTTCGTCGGCATCAAGCATACCACGCTGACCAACGCCACGCTTCTCAATTATACCTTTGTCATTTGGGGCGCGATCTTTGCGGCACTGACCCTTGGCGAACACCTCAAGGCACGGGCGATAGCGGCACTGGTTCTGGCGATGTCGGGCGTCGTTCTGATCACGCGCCCCGAAATCGGACACCTGCGTTTTGGTGATGCCGCTGCCTTGTTCAGCGGACTCATGGCGGGTGTCGCAGTGGCACAAATTCGGCGATTGCGGCAGGGCGAAAGTTCGACGGCGATTTTCTTCTATTTCAATCTGTTCGGGATACCAGTCGCACTCCTCAGCCTTCCGTTCGACAGTACGCCGTTCGTGGTTCCTGCGCCCGCACAAGTTCCGATCCTCTTACTCATCGGGGCTTCGAGTGTCGCCGCCCAACTCCTGATGACTTATGGCTATCGCGCCCTCAGTACCGCGCAAGGCAGTCTGCTCACGCTCACCAGCATCGTCTATTCGTCGGCGGCAAGTTACTTTCTCTTTCACGAACCGTTTACGCTCTCTACTTTTTGGGGCAGTGTGCTGATTGTCGGAGCCGCATTTATTCTGGTCACGCAAGCCCTAAGTCGCACAAGACCGTAACCCTATGCGCCGAAACGTGTCTATGATCTACAGCATGAGATCAAGAATAATCGCTCTATAGCCCGGTCGGGTGATCGAGGAAGGTGGTCTCGAAGCCGAACCTGTCCACAAGATGTGCGGCGAGTGCCTGAACTCCCACCGTCTCTGTCGCATAATGACCGGCGTACAATACATTGATTCCGCGCTCTTCCGCTTCGAAAAAGGTGTGGTGATTGCCCTCGCCCGTCAGAAACGTATCGCAGCCAGCAGCAGCCGCTCGCGCAATATCGGAACCCGCCCCGCCCGTGCAAATCCCAACGCGCTTCACCGTTTCCGTCCCGAACGGCATGACCAACGGTTTTATATTCAGCACCGATTCGACTCGCTGAATAAACTCCACACGCGGCAATTCGGTATCGCCCCAATAGGCGATATTGACGCCCTCGAAGGGCAAAAAACTGCCGCTGATCTCAATGCCGAGTTTTCGCATGAGAACCGCGTTATTGCCGACTTCGAGATGAGCATCCAGCGGCAAATGCGCGGAATATAGTGCCATTCCGCTTTCGATGAGCGGCGCGATTCGGCGATAGTAGTTCCCCGTAATCGGAGCCTTTGCGCCCCAAAACAGCCCGTGATGGACGAGCATCAACTCCGCGCCCCACCCAATGGCTTGCTCGATAGTCGCAATGCACGCATCAACCGCCACCGCTATTCGCTTCACATCATGCTTGCCCTGCACCTGCAATCCATTGAAGGCATCGCGATAATCGGGCATCGCTCGCGTGTCCAGAAAATCGTCCAGATAACTCACCAATTCGTCCAATTGCATCGCATTTTTCCTTACAGATTCGATTCTTCTGTACATTATACTCCTTTAGTTTCCGGTAAATTGCGTTGCCGATGAGCCTTCGAGAAGAGCAAATGTCAGACATTTGCCCTTGCAGTGACCCAAGAGCGATTCTTTTCCCCTCTTTCCCTGCTCATCAGGACAACTGGGAGAAATGCCGCAAGTCGTTTTGAGAGTGAGAGGCTGCCAAAGTGTCTGATAGAGTGTCAAGCAGACAAAAGTCAACAAGATTTTACCGGAAACTCAGATACAAGATATATTAGACCTCTTGCCTAAGTTCAGAATTGTTACTGTCCAAATCTCGTTGCTGCTCTTAACCGGGGGTTGAAAACCCCCGTCTGTATGGCGTTCCGCCAAGCGTCCTTCGGACGCGATATGGTTGGAAGGTTGTGCCGTCCGAAGGACGGTTAGCCGCAGGCTATGCAGACGGGGGTTTTCAACCCCCGCTCTTACCGTCAGCAACGAGATTTGGACAGTAACAAGGAATTCCTCCACTAGGGGCGTTCCGCCGTGCCGTGCTTCGCACTCTCAAAGAGGGAATTTCGTCCGCAGGACGTCTGTTTTTCAGGCGGGTACGTGATCTCTACCCGACTTAGGCAAGAAGTCTATTCTTTACCCTATACACCGGAATACACCGAATCAAAGGCAGGCACATCAAATCAGCGGTCAAAATCGGGAAGGAGATTGCAGACCTCGCGCCGAACACTCTCGCATCACTCTGTTTGTTGACTTTTTGATAGGGAGAAATTGCTATGTCTCAATGGACGCGACGCCGCTTTCTGGAACACTCGGCACTGTCACTCACCGCACTTGCGGGTGCGGGCTTGGCGCAATCGGCACAGGCAATACCGCGCCGCCGCGCTATGGCAAACGATACGATCCATCTCGCTGTGATTGGTGTCAACAGTCGCGGTATGGATCACATCAATGGCTATATCAATCGCTCCGATGTGGTGATTACCGCCATCTGCGACGCGGACGAAGCCGCCGCACGCAAAGCCATCGAAGCCATTGTCAAAAAAGGCAAACCGGCTCCGCGATTGGTGCAGGATATTCGCAAACTGCTTGAAGACAAAGAGTTAGATGCTGTCTCGATTGCCACTCCCAATCACTGGCACGCACTCGGCGCGATTTGGGCAATGCAGGCGGGCAAAGATGTGTATGTCGAAAAGCCGGTCAGCCACAATGTTTCGGAGGGGCGGCGCATCGTACAGGTGGCTCGCAAATTGGGGCGTATCTGTCAAACAGGAACGCAGTGCCGCTCTCAAAAAGGCTCCATTGACGCCATCAATTTCATTCACTCCGGCAAAATCGGCAAAGTCCACACGTCTCGCGCCCTGTGCTACAAGACACGCAATACGATTGGCAAAGTGGACGCCCCAACTCCCGTTCCGGCAGGGATTGACTATGATCTGTGGCTGGGTCCCGCACCCGAAAAGCCCGTCATGCGGAAACGCTTCCATTATGATTGGCACTGGCAGTGGGATTACGGCAACGGCGATTTGGGCAATCAGGGCATCCATCAGATGGACGTAGCGCGGTGGGCGTTGAACAAGAACGCTCTCCCGAAAACCGTCATGGGACTCGGCGGACGCTTCGCCTACACCGACGACGGCGAAACACCGAATACCGAACTCTGCTTCATGGATTACGGGGACTGCCAGCTGATTTTCGAGGTGCGCGGGCTGAAAACCGACAAACTCAAGGGGGCGGGCGTCGGCAATATCGTGTATGGTTCAGAGGGTTATGTCGTGTTCACAGGATATGACACCGCCACTGCTTACGACAACGACGACAAGGAGATTCAGAAGTTTACGGGCGGCGGCGACCATTTTGGCAACTTCGTCGAGGCGGTCAAAAGCCGCACTCGCTCCGACCTTCGCGCCGACATCGAAGAGGGTCATCTGTCCTCGGCATTGTGTCATCTGGGAAACATCTCGTACAAACTCGGCAAATCGGAACCGTTCACCGCAATGCCGGACATGGGCAAAAACCCGCTGGTGGGCGAGACATTCGAGCGATACAAAAGCCATCTCACAGACAACGGCATTGATCTCGGCACGGCGACCTATCAAGTCGGTCCGACGCTCAAAATCGATTCCAAGCGCGAACGCTTCGTCGGCGACGGTGCGAAAGACGCCAATGTTCACCTGACCCGTGAGTATCGCAAAGGCTTTGTTGTTCCCGAAAAAGTCTGACACACTCTTCTGCGCCGTTTCGTTGTGCCTCTGCGTATCCTATTGCAGAGGCACAACGCCGGAGAACACAGAAATTAAGGAAAACAGAGACGATGACTCTGACCCTCCCTCTTTCCGAACCGATAGAAACACGAATGCGACAGGAGATTCCCGATTTAGAGCGTTATGCTTTGGAGGCTTTCGTCGTAGAGACGTTTCGCATCGGAAAAATTGGCAGTGCGGAAGCCGCCGAGATATTGGGGCTATCAGATCGCTGGGCAGGTATCGAATTCCTGAGTCAGCGCGGCGTCTATCCCGGTTATGAACTGGAAGACTCAGAGCATATTGAAAAAGTCTTTGCTTACTAAACTCTTAACCAGTGCTGGATGGCTATTCACGCGAATTTAGCGCGAAGAAACTCAGGTCTGACGAGTGAGAAGTCGTTTCTATGAGTTCAGAAATAAAACAACCAAAGACTTTTTCAATATGCTCTTATCAAGAGTTGTCATCCTCGCCTCATCATAGTAGCCTATGCGTCTCAATGCCCAACACTGAAGCTGTTTATCTCAAGGCGGCGTAAGCCCTTCTAATCCCCAAGTCTGTAGAACCGCTCGCTTTGAGTTTTCCCTATCAGAAGGAGGAACGACTGGTTAGGAGAGGGATAGAGGGTAAGGTAAAATTCTACTTGCCTCCCTCCTCACGGATAAGTTTCTGGATTTCCAAGAGTTCGAGAACATGAGTTTGATCTTTCGGGCGGTTGGCGGCGCGTTTCATAGCAATTAAGTCCTCAAGCGACGCAACCCGAACGTCGTAGTCAAAAATTGAGATAACTGTTGCGCGTTCCCATAACCCCTCGAAATTGTCTACTCCCTCTAATTCCGTATGAATATCAATGTTGCCTAAGTCTGTTGTAAGCGTTAAATTCGTCATGTTCTTAAGTGTACGCTCATCCAAAATTGAAGACAGTTCAGGAGGCAGACCACGCATCCGAGCATGGCAACGCTCAAGCACACTCATCAAAGCTTTGATATCCTGTGAATTACGCTAAAAATGTCTAAATCGCGAGTACTGTAAAGGGAGCCTTGTGCGATCATAGCACCACCGCCAATCAATACATAGCGGATACTGCTCTCATTCAGCAGTGCGAGTATTCCGCGAAAGTCGATGTCGTTTTCCTGCACGTCTTACCTCCTCAAAGAAACGGATTGCCTTTTGTGCTTTCTCCATGCGCTCAGTTGGGGTCAACCTTAGATTAGCACGCAACTGCTCGATATCGAAGCCACTTTCGCCCTGCTCACCGTAGGGCGTCATCCAGTTTCCGTTGGGCAAGCGATATGTTCCGGGTTTTTCTTCCATCAATTTGTTCCTTTGCTCTTTCGCTTTTCTTTCGCTTGCATTGTACCCAATGCGTTGAAATCAGGAAGGAGATTGCTCGTAGCGTGTCGAATTCTTTGCGTGTCGTGACCCTGAATCGAACGTATATAAACGTGTGACCGAACCACAAGAACCAACCGAACAACGGAGCGAACTCCCGAAGCCAGCCGTCGGACGCGGGTTGCGTTTCGGCTATGGCATTCTCATTCTGACCGCGTTCGTTCTGTTCTTTCCGGCACGACACAGCATGAACTTCGGCGCGGCGATGATGACACTCGCACACGTTGGAGTCGGCGTTCTTGTTCTGCTTCCTTCGATGTTTTATTTGCGCCGCGTTCCTAACAAACGGCGTCTGCTTGCCTTCCTTGCACTGGCATTCACAGGACTGTATCTGCTCGTCGAAGCGATACGCGGCAATAGCACGGCAAACGCGACAATCCTTCGCAATATTCACGTTATCATCGGATTTGGTGCGGCACTTTACTTCGCTGTGAAGTGGCTCTGTCGGCATTTCCGCCGACGCACGCCGCAAACCGCCGCACTCGCCGCTACGATGCTGCTTGGTATCGTCGGCGTTGCCATTGCTGCCGGAACGCTCGATTATCCCGCCGAAGCCTATTATCGTGACCTCACCGCAACCAATTCGCAACAGGCACAGAATCCGCTGTTTCCTGCTGGAACCCGCCTTGCCCCAAACTCTGGCACGATTGACAAAGCCGCGCAAACTTGGAAACAGCAGACGCCCGAATACTGCGGCAGAAACGGCTGCCATGCGGCGCAATATACCGAATGGCTCCACTCCGCGCACAGTTCCGCCGCCTCCGATCCGTTCTATCTGCCCGTCAAAGCCGGATTCGCCAAGCGCAAAAGCGAGGGCGATACCCAATACTGCGCCGGATGCCATGCCCCCGAAAAAACCCTCGTCCCTCTGCCTTATGCCAACAACGCCGCGACCAATGGAGTTGATTGTCTCTCCTGTCACGCCGCAACTCACAGCGCAAATTCGGGCAATGGACGCCTTACTTTCGCCTTGCGCGGAACCTACCCGTATGCCGAAGCGACCTCTGGAATAAAGCACAGCCTTCATAATTTTTTGATGCGAGTACGCCCGCTCCCACACCAGTTCGCTCTGAAACGCACCAATCTCGCTTCGCAGCCCGAACTGTGCGCGGGCTGCCATCGGCAAAGCTTCAACGTCGCACAGAATGGCTACCAATGGGTGCGGACGGCAGATACCTTCGGCGAGTGGCAGACCGGAGCCGCGTCCGGCAGAACCGCCCGAACGCCCGCCCTCTCGCCCCAAACTGCCCGCGTCTGCCAAGACTGCCATTTCCCTAAAATTGCAGGGCATACGTCGCATCTTTCGGTGGGAGCAAATACCGCACTTGCCGCACTCAATTTCGATGACGAACAACGCGAGCGTATCGAACTCTTTCTCAAGCAAGAACGAATCGGTCTCGATATTTTCTCGCTGCGCCGCGCCCAGAAACAATACAGTCAGCCGCAAGAGTGGATCGCCCCGCTCGACAAGCCACTCACTCCGACGCCGATCCGTGCCGGAGAGAAGTATATTCTTGAGATTGTCGTCACAAATCGGGGCGTCGGTCATGCGTTTCCGTCGGGCTATACCGACTTGCGCGACGCCGTTCTCGAAGTCACAATCAGCGATACGGTGGGCAAAACCCTGCTCCAAAATCGGGATCATCGGTATCGCTCTGTGCCACTCGACAAAGATGCTAACCCGCTCAACCATCACGAACTCGACAAACAGGTGACACTCGCCTCCATGCGCCGTATTCCTGCGGGTGGCAGTGAGGTTGTCCGCTATACGCTGACGCTTCCAAAAATAACAATGGAAACCTTCCGCGTGCAAGCGCGTCTGAAATATCGTCATCTGCGCGAAGACTTTGCACGGTGGGCATTAGGGCGCAATTTCGAGATACCGGAAACCGTTCTTTCTGAGGCAACAGCAAACCTTTCGCTCGATAACGCAAAACCCGCCGTGATATTGCAAGACACGGAACGCACTGCGACAGCCCTCCGCTTTGCCGATTATGCGAACGGCTTGCTGTTGCCAACCGAACGCCCTGATCTCGCAAATGCACAGCGGGCATTCGCCGTTGCTCAGTCGCTTGCGCCCAACAGACCCGAACCCTATTTAGGCATGGGGCGCGTCTATCTCAGGGAGCCGCTTTTATTGAACGCTCGCGCCCAATTCGAGCAAGCATTAAAACGAGTTCCGAACGATCCCGCTGCAACAGCAGAACTCGCCACCGTTTTTTTGCGTCAAGCAGAGTATACAGAGGCGATCCGACTGTTGACGCCGCTGGCAGAGCGTTTCCCAGATGACTCTGCATTGCAATTCGACTTGGGAACAGCACTCTTTCGGAATGGGCAATTCGAAGAAGCGGCACGCCGATTCGAGCAGTCACTTGCTGCTGACCCGGAGAACAGTGCCGCCCATTTTCAATTGATGCTCTGTTATCAGCGGCTTCGGCGCGGAGCAGACAAACGGCGTGAAGAGGCAATCGGGCTTTATCTCGCCTCCGACCCACTCAACGCCGAACGCAAAAACAAATATCTGTCGCGCAAACCCAACGCCTATCGCGCCGCACAGCCGATACCAACTTATGAGATGAAGCCAAATCCAAAATTATGAAATCTTTTTTGTCAAACACTCGAAACGCCTTTACTCTCATCGAATTGCTCGTTGTGATCGCCATTATCGCGATTCTCGCCGCCATTCTTTTCCCTGTTTTTGCACAGGCACGCGAAAAAGCACGCCAAACTTCTTGTGCTTCCAATCTCAAACAGATCGGAACAGCGTTTGCCATGTACGCACAGGATTATGACGAACGCCTTCCAGACCGCCGCGACCTCAAGTTATCTTTGCCCGGCGGCTATCGCCCGTGGACTTCCTTCCCTGCGTCCGATCCTCGCGGCGCGTGGGCATCTCTGACCCTACAGCCTTATGTCAAAAACTACGCGATATGGAGCTGTCCAAGCGTGGCAGGTTCCGCGATGGGGAACGCCATACAGGTCAAACAAACACTCGATACCACTCTCAATTCTCCTGTAACGCATTATTGGCTGTGGCGTTTCGACCGTGCCGAAGACCCCATTCCGCTTGACAATTTTTGGGGCAAAACCGACTTCCAAGCCGTCGAAGACCTCAAAATCGCCAACAATCCACAAGCCGGACGACCCGAAAGTGTCTCCGAAGCCGAACTCGCCGTTGACCCCTATTTCCCAAAAACCATCCCAAGCGTCCCTGCCGAACTCAAAGGTCGCGCTGTCCACATGGGCGGGCGCAATCGGCTTTTTCTCGACACGCACGTCAAATATTTCCGCGATATTCGCACCGATTAAGAACCACGGCGGACACGGCGAACACGGCGGTAATGCAAAAATCCTTGTCAAAATTCCCCCAGTGTTCCCTGTGGTTTGTATCGTTTTTTCTCCCCTTCTTTTTCTCCGTGTCCGCCGTGTTCGCCGTGGTTTCATTCGTATTGTAGGTTAAGGAGGGAATACCAATGAGAGTGACACGAGTAGAACCGCAGGAAGGGCAGGAGTCGGTGTGGGACTATCCGCGCCCGCCGCGCCTCGAACCCGTCAGCAAACGGATACGCATTGAGTTCAACGGCGAGACGATTGCCGATACCACACGCGGCTGGCGCGTTCTGGAAACCAGTCATCCGCCGACCTACTATATCCCATTGGAGGATATTCGGCAGGAATTTCTTGTCTCCGAAGTCGGCACAAGTTACTGCGAATGGAAGGGACGCGCCCTTTATTACTCGGTGAAAGTTGGGGACAGGCTCGCCGAAGACGCGGGCTGGTACTATCCCGATCCGACGGGAGAATTTGCGCCGATAAAGAACGCCGTCGCCTTTTATGCGGGCAAGATGGACGCCTGTTATGTCGGAGACGAGCGGGTTACGCCTCAACCCGGCGGATTTTATGGCGGCTGGATCACGCCGGAGATTCTTGGACCGTTCAAGGGTGAACCCAACACGCAGGGCTGGTAACGGTAGTCTATCGAAACCTTTGCCCGAAATAGGCGTCTCATACGGTACAATTCAAGAGGATTTTACGCCGCCGTTGTCGTATCAACCCCCCCATGCGGCACACACCTGCCCTATCACATTATCAAGTGGAGGATACTCAAATTAGCACCCATGCACGCCCAACCCGAAGCGGTTTCACATTGATCGAACTGCTCGTTGTGATCGCCATTATCGCGATTCTCGCCGCTATTCTTTTCCCGGTTTTCGCACAGGCACGCGAAAAAGCACGCCAAACGTCCTGCCTTTCCAACACGCGCCAATATGCCACCGCGACCCTGATGTACACCCAAGATTACGACGAGACCTTTCCTTTCTCGGCAATTATGAACGGAACCTGCGTCAGTTCGTTCTATTTTGCGGTTGTACCGTATGTGAAGAACAATCAGATTACGGTCTGCCCGTCCGAGACACAGGCGTTGTCGACTCAGCAGGCTCTCGGTGCGCCCTGTACGGGAACGCCGCCGTTTACCAGTTATTCGGTCAACAACATGGTTTTCGTTAATGGATTTATTCCCAATGCTGCCCCGCGCTCGCTTGCCGGTTTGAACCTGCCTGCCGAGTCGTTCTTATTCTATGATGGCAATGTCGGCTATCAGAACGACCCGCGAGTTCAGCTACAAGTGATTCAGGGACGCCACAATGAGACTGCGAATGTCGCATTTGGCGATGGACACAGCAAAAATGTCAAGACAAACTTTGTTGCCTTGACACCGGAAGTCAACCAGTTCTCCGCGATTGGTCCTTCGCCGAAGAAGTTGAAAGCATACCGGATCGGAGCCAATGGCGGGCAGTATGTCAACCGTATCGAGGGTTGCGGCTTGCCCCAAGACAACGGTATTCTGGACGCAACGGCTTGCGCTCCAAACCCGTAGTTGATAATGGAATGTTTGCATTGACACAAGTTGCTCTTTTCATCTCCGCAGGATTTCCTGTTGCCATGAGAGAGCAATTTGCGTCTGTTAAAATGGTAAACTTGATTTAAGGAGCATTTGCGATATGGCATACGGACAACGTGGAAATTATGGAACGGCGTTTGTCGCGCTCGGTTTGACTGTTCTTTTGGGCGGAATCGGAGCGTACGCCGCCGACTCGCCGCAATGGAACGGTATCAACCGCGATAAGGTTTCACCGGAGACAGGACTGCTGAAAAAGTGGGGCGAAGGCGGACCGAAACTGCTCTGGAAATCCACAGGACGCGGCGAAAATCATGCCACCGTTGCGGTTTCTAAAGGGCGCGTCTACGGCATGGGCTTGAAGAGCGGCGAGGAATATGTTTGGGCATTGGACTCCACTACGGGCAAAGAGATATGGGCGACCCCCATTGCCAAAGAGATAAGCCTCAATGCGGGACAGGGCGGCTATGGTCCTCGCGGCACACCTGCCATTGACGGAAGTAAACTGTACGCGCTCGGTGTTGGCGGCATGATGGTTTGCCTCAATCTGTCTGATGGCAAACAGGTCTGGAAACAAGACTTGGTGAAGGACTTTGGCGGGCAAGTTCCTACGTGGGGCTATAGCGAATCGCCTCTTGTTGACGGCGAAAAAGTGATTGTTACGCCCGGTAACAAAGACGCAACAATCGTAGCGTTTGCGAAATCAACGGGCAGCACCTTATGGAAATCTCAGGTTCCCGAAGGCGACGCGGCACACTATTCTTCGGCAATCACTGCAACAGTGGACGGCGTCAAGCAGTATGTGCAGTTTTTGGCGGGGGGCGTTGTGGGCGTTCGAGCGTCGGACGGTAAGTTTTTATGGCGATATGACAAGCCCGCGAATCGTGTTGCGAACTGTTCTTCCCCCATTGTCAAGGGGAATATGGTGTTTGCGGCGTCGGGATACAATACGGGTGGAGGTCTCGCCAAACTTACGAAATCGGGCGATACCTTCGACGCAAGCGAGGTCTACTTCACCAAAGACATGATGAATCATCATGGCGGCGTCGTGCTTGTCGGCGATTATCTTTATGGCTTCAATGACCGACAGCGTGGATTGACGTGCATCAAATTCGACACAGGAGAAGTGATGTGGACGAACAAAGACCTCGGCAAAGGCTCCCTCATGGTGGCGGACGGCATGATCTATGCCCGCAGCGAACGCGGTCCCATTGCCCTGATCGAAGCGAACCCGAAAGAGTATATTGAGCATAGCAAATTCGAGCAGCCGGAACCCTCGGATAAGCAGAAGTGGGCGCATCCAGTGATTGCCAACGGCAAACTCTACATTTCGGATCAGGACAATCTGTTCTGCTACGACATCAAAGGCAAGTAACCTCAACCCTCTCGATATGGAGATTCGGCATGAAACAGAAGAACGGACTTCTGACGGTAACAATTGGTGTATTGAGCGTTCTCGCCATCGGTTTGGCACACGCGGCGGACTGGTCGCAGTGGCGCGGTCAGCAACGCAACGGCATCTCGAACGAAACTGGCTGGACAACGCAGTGGAGCGGCGGGCGTCCCAAGCAAATCTGGTCGGCAAACATCGGAGAAGGCTATTCGTCGGTGGCAGTTGCGGGCGGCAAGCTCTATGCTTTGGGTAACGTCAACAATCAGGATACCGTCTTCTGTTTCGATGCCGCATTGGGAAGACCGCTATGGCGATATACTTATCCCTGCCCCGCCGCCGACTATTCCGGTCCGAGAGCGACACCAATTATAGATAACGGCAAAGTTTATACCATCAGTCGGGAAGGGCAGGCGTTCTGCTTCGATGCCGAAAAGGGTAAAGTGGTCTGGGCGAACGATCTGCGGCGTTCCGTCGGCGCACAAATCCCCACATGGGGAATCGCCGGTTCGCCTCTTATCGAAGGCGGCAGTATCATTTATAACGTCAATGCGGCGGGTGTTGCACTTAATAAAGCGACGGGCAAGGTGATCTGGAAATCTGCATCTGCGACTCCCGGCTATGCGTCTCCTGTGGCGTACACTCTCGGCAAAGAGCGTTTGGTCGTGATTTTTGCGGCGAAGGGCGCGGTAGCGGTGCGTCCGTCGAACGGTGGAGTGGCGTGGCAGTATCCGTGGGAAACCTCCTATGATGTCAACGCCGCCGACCCGATTTTCGCGGGCAGTGACGTGTTTCTGTCTTCGAACTACGGCAAGGGCTGCGTCTTGATTCATACCCATACGCCAAGCCCCAAAGTCATCTGGGAAAACCGGAACATGAAGAATCACTTCAATGCCAGTGTTCTCTATAGTGGTTCGTTCTATGGCAACGACGAAAACACACTGAAATGTATTGACCTACGAACAGGCAATGAACGCTGGCGCAGTCGCGGCATGGGCAAAGGCGGAGTCATCGTTGCGGACGGCAAACTGATCGCCCTGACGGAACGCGGGGAACTGGTCATTGCTCAAGCGACACCGGCGAAATATACGGAACTGGCTCGCGCCCAAGTTTTGGATGGAACCTGTTGGACACAGCCGGTTTTGGCGAACGGAATGCTCTATTGCCGCAATCACGAAGGCAAACTGATCTGTCTCGACATGAGAAAATAACGCCCTATGCCCGCCCGCGACTTTATTCATGACGCCGTCCGCAATGCCCTGATCAAAGACGGCTGGACTATCACTCATGATCCGCTCCGTCTTGAGACGGGGGACACTGCTGTTTATGTGGATTTAGGCGCGGAGCAGTGGATCGGGGCAGAGCGCGGAATGGAACATCTCGCAATTGAGATCAAAAATTATTCCGGTCGTTCTGCCGTCTACGAAATGCATCAAGCTGTCGGGCAGTACATTACATATCAAGCGGTGCTGCATAAAGAAAAATTCGAGAGGATCGTTTATCTTGCGACAACTCGTTCATCATATCAGCGATTTTTCCAGAATGAACCGGGCTTGTCCGTAATGGAATTTTATCCGCTCAATATCATCATTGTGGACGAAGATGCTGAGGAGGTCGAAGAATGGATAAGAAACAGTGGCATAAACAGTTGATCCGTGAGATTTATGAGGAGAACATCTCGATGCCCTTCTCGAATCGCGAATTAAAACTCCAAGCGGTTTATGACGAAACCGGCGATCACTATCTCATTGTGGTTTTCGGAATACATAACGACGATTGGAGGCACTACTGCATCGCACATATTGACCTCGTTGACGAAAAAATTGTTATTCAGCATGACAGCGTTGGTTACAGCATCGCGCAGGAACTCTATGATCGCGGCGTTCCTGATGAGGACATGATTCAGGCGTTTCGCCCGGAGTTACTGGAATATCAACGCCGTCAAGCAGAATGGCTGGAAAAGAAGCAGCACGAAAAAGAGCAGGAAAAGCAGTTGGCAGGAGTGAGTTGATTCTATGCCCGCCCGCGACACAATACACAACTCAGTGAGAAACGCACTAATCAAAGACGGCTGGACTATCACTGACGATCCTTTGCGTCTTGCCGTCGCGAATACTCAGTTGTTGGTGGACTTAGGAGCGGAACGATTTCTCTCTGCCGAACGCAACGAGATGAAAATCGCTGTTGAGATCAAAAAGCTCTCAGGTCGCTCACCGATTCATGAGTTGGAACAAGCGATAGGTCAGTATATTTTGTATCAGGTCGTGATGAGAAGACGGAAACCCGGACGTGTGCTGTATCTGGCGATTTCCCTGAAGGACTATGACAGTTATTTTTATATCGAACCGGCGACGTTCGTTATGGAAGATGAGATACTCAACCTGTTAATCATAGATATTGAGAATGAGGAGGTCAAAACTTGGATACCCGAACTCACTACGTTGCCCTGATCAAAGAGATTTTCTTAGACAACGCCGCTATTCCTGTCTCTCATGGCAATTATCGCGTACAACCTGTCTTCGATGAGGAACGAGACCAGTATCTGATCATGGTTTTCGGCACCGATCAAAAGAGATGGCAGCATAATTGTATTGCTCATCTCGAAATTCGTCAGGATAAAATTTACTTTTATTGGGACGGTCTCGAATACAGCGTTGCACAGGAATTATATGATCGTGGCGTTCCCGATGAAGATATGGTGCTTGCCTATCAGATTAGTGGTTTCAATCCTCAATTTGAGGGAGAAGGATACAAGCACATAAGGGAGTTAGCAGGAGTGAGTTAAACGCGGAAGTTACGTCAGGTCGGTGCAGGAGGAAAACGGACAATGCACAGCGAACCGATTTATGGCTCCCGGATTTGGGCGATTTATGACTTTTTCACGCCGAAAGAGTGCGACACACAGATCGCATTCAGTGAGGGCAAAGGCTATGAGGGCGCACCCGTGACGGCAAGGCGCAAATATGTCATTCGCACGGATGTCATGTACCGCATCAAGCGGGGAAATCGCCCCCAAAGTTCCAACGAGGAAACCGAAAAGGATTGAGACAAATGACATTAGGAAAAAAGACACTCGCGCTGGGATTAGGCGCGTTTTTGGGAATTGGCACACTGCTGGCGGCAAACGCCGATGTGCGCGGCTGGCTAGACTGGCGCGGTCCCAATGGCACGGGAGTTTCTCAAGAGACAGGACTTCTTGAAAAGCTCGCCCCTGAAGGCAAAGATGCCCTCTGGACAATGGCGATTTCCGGCGGCGGTACGCCCGTCATTGCGGGCAATCGCCTCTACGCATTTGGGTATCGCGGAGCCGGAGCCGATTTGCAGGAAGTCTTGTTCTGCACCGACGCCACGACGGGCAAACTCATCTGGGAACACGCCTTCAGCGACTTCCTGAGCGATATTACCTATGACCGTTATACCATCGGAAGTCCCTGCGTTGACCCAGAAACTGGTAACGTCTACGTCAATACATCGGCAGGAGTTTTCGCGTGCTTCACGGCGAACGGCAAGCCCGTCTTTCAACATTCGCTGATGGAAAGCCTCGGACGCCTGACTTTTACTAACGGACGCACCGGCGGTCCCACTATCGAGCAGGACTTGGTTATCGTGCGGTATGTGACGAGCAATTGGGGCGGCGAAGGCGCGGCGATGGATCGCTTCTATGGTTATGACAAGAAAAACGGCAAACTTGTCTGGTCGTGCAGTCCCGGCGTGGCTCCCAAAGACAACTCGTTTTCGCGCCCGATTTTCTCTTGGAAAGACGGCAAGCGCGTTTTTTATGCAGGAACCGGCGACGGCAGCGTGATTTGTGCCAATGCGCGAACCGGCGAAACCTACTGGCGTTATCCTATCTCGGCGGGCGGCATGAATGCGACCGTAGTTCTCACCAAAAATGCAGTGGTGGCTATCCACGCCGAAGAGAATCTCGACTCATCCGACAAAGGGCGCATGACTGCGATCAAACTCGATGCGACGCCGAAACCACCAGAGGGTGGAGGAGTGCCATTGCTTGATCGCAGCGCGGAAGCGTGGCGCAACCGACTGGATGCGACTTCCAGTTCGCCTGTGATTGTCGGCAACCGGATTTATCAGGTCATCAATACAGGGCAACTTTGCTGTGTGGACGCAGAAACAGGCAAAGTGCTGTGGGAATACAAACTCGGTTCCGACCAGCTTCATGCCTCTCCGACTTATGCCGATGGCAAACTCTATATTCCGCTCCAAAATGGGCATTTTTATATCGTGCGCCCGAAAGCCGACGGCGCGGAACTGCTCAGTGATGTTCAGTTGGCAGGGCGTGCTATCGGTGCGCCGGCAGTATCCAATGGCAAGGTTTATGTGTTCACCACCGAAAAACTCTACTGTTTCGGAACCAAGAACAAAGCCGCCGCACTTCCCGCACCGACGATGGAAAAATACCCGAAGGCGGGCGAAACCGTTGCGCTTCAGATTGTTCCCGCCGAAGTGCTACTGCGTCCCGGACAGAAAGCGACTTTCAGTATTCGCGGCATTGATGCAAACGGCTTCCCGACACAGAATTTCGATGTCAAACAGGCGAAATGGGAATCGTATATTCCGCCGACTGCTCGCGTCAAATCCACGCTGAACGGCGCATTCAATGACAAGAGCGAACTGGTTGCCGGTGCAGAACAAAATCCCTCGGCGGGTGCGTTTCAGGCGACTATTGGCAATTTCAAAGGAACAATACGCGGGCGCGTTCTCCCTGCTCTGCCCTACACCGAAAACTTCGAGGCGTTCACTCCGGCTGAAATGGCTCCCGATGGTGGCAAATACGCTTATCCGCCGCTCCCATGGATTGGGGCGAGGTTCAAGTTCGATATTCGCGAGTTGGATGGCAACAAGGTTTTCGCCAAAACCCTCGATAATATCTTTTTTCAGCGAGCAACGGTGTTCTTCGGCAGTGCAGATGATAGCAACTATACGATGGAAGCCGATGTGATGGTAGACGGCAATCGCCGCACACGCTCGACTGTTGGCGTCATCAATCAACGCTATCTGATTTCCCTGCTTGGGAATGCCGATGAGATTGAGATCAGTTCCAATCAAGAGCGCGTCAAAGTCAATGTGCCGTTCAAGCTCTCCCCGAAAGTCTGGTATCATATCAAGAGTCGGGTGGATGTCGCAAGCAACGGTTCCGGTGTGGTTCGCGCCAAGGTCTGGAAAAAGGGCGAGGCAGAACCGGCGGCTTGGACGATTGAAGCCCCGCATAAAAACGCGCACAAGAGCGGTTCGCCCGGACTGTACGGCTTCGCGCCGCAAAGTCTGTTCAAGGTCTATATTGACAATATCGCGGTCACTCCGAACAACCGCTCATAACAAAAGAACCACAGGGAACACAGGGGACACAGGGACAATTCAGGAAGAAATTTTTGGCTTTGCATTGCCTTTCGTGTTCTTTCGTGAATGCATGGATTTGTATTTCCCTGTGTCCCCTGTGTTCCCTGTGGTTCTTATTTAAGGAAGATGATAATGAAACATAAAATCTCGCGACGGTGGGGAATGGTCTGCGCCGTCGGTTTAGCCGCGTTGCCGCTCATCAGTACGGCGGCGGATTGGCCCTATTGGGGACGAACCGCCTCGCGCAATATGGTCTCCGATGAGAAGGGCATTGTCTCTGAATGGACGCCCGGCGAGTTCAAGCCCAGTTCCGAAGAGATCGATATGGCGACTACTAAAAATGTCAAGTGGATCGCTAAATTGGGATCGCAGACGTATGGCAATCCAACGGTTTCTGGCGGTAAGGTACTTGTCGGAACCAACAACGAAACGCCGCGTGATCCGCGCTTCAAGGGGGATCGCGGCATTGTGATGTGCCTTGACGAGAAGACGGGCGAACTGATCTGGCAGCTCGCGATTCCGAAACTCGGAACCGGCAAGGTCAGCGACTGGGAGTATCTGGGAATTTGTTCGTCTCCGGCGATTGACGGCGACAAAGTCTATATCGTCTCGAATCGGTGCGAAGTTCTCTGCCTCGATATTAATGGCATGGCGAACGGCAACGACGGCGAATATAAAGACGAAGGGCAATATTATGCAGAAAAAGGCAAACCGGCAGTCACACCGGGAGCCAAAGACGCGGATATTCTCTGGCGGTTCGATATGCGCGAAGAGTTGGGCGTTTTTCCGCATAATATCACCAATTGCGGTCCGTTGATTTTCGGCGATAAAGTGGTGGTGACGACCTCGAACGGTGTGGACTGGACGCATACCACGATCCCGAACCCGAAAGCCCCTTCGCTGTGTATGCTCGACAAAAATACGGGCAAACTGCTGGGTGAGGAAGACTCCGGTGTTTCGGCAAAAACCCTGCACTCGAACTGGTCTTCTGCCGCGTATGGAAGCGTCAACGGCAAGGATATGATCATTTATGGCGGCGGAGATGGTTTCCTTTATGGCTTTTCAACGGAAACCGAAAAGCGCGACGAACGCGACATTCTCAAGGAAGTCTGGAAACTCGACTGCAATCCGCCGGAATATCGCGCAAAAAACGGCAAGCCGCTGAAATATGCGACCTATGATGGACCAAGCGAAGTGATCGCGACTCCCGTTTTTTATAACAATCGCGTTTATGTTCCGATTGGACAAGACCCGGAACATGGCGAAGGCATCGGACGAATGCTGTGCGTGGATGCGATCAATGGCAAAGTCATTTGGGATAATCGCGACATCAAGCGTTCGCTGTGTACACCGGCGATTATCAATGGCTTGGTTTTTGCCGCCGACTTTAGCGGATTCGTCTATTGTTATGACGCAGAAACAGGCAAAAAATACGCGACTTACGATACCAAAAGCCATATTTGGGGTTCGACGGTGGTTGTCGAGGATAAAGTTTATATCGGAACCGAAGACGGCGACGTGGTGATCTTAGCGGCGGACAAAACGCTCAAAGAGATCGGCAAAGTGGATATGAAGGCTCCCGTGTACTCTTCGCCTGTCGTTGCTAACGGCGCATTGTATATTGGAACCCCTACTCATCTCTACGCGATTGCTCCACCGAAAACGGCACAGGCAGTGACCAAAGCCCGCGCTCAGGTTGCGACCATTCAGCAGACTCACAAAATCGCGCCAACTTCGAAACGCGCTCTGAAAGCGGCAGGTTTATCGCTTGCGGCATACGAGAACGTCGCGGCACAGCAGCGATCACGCTTCCAGTGCGAACATAAAACGCACAATGCACAGTTCCAAAAGTTGATGCGTCCGGCGATGTGTCCCGCTTATGTGGCAGACCATACAGATCGTCAGCACTAAAGCGTATATGCTTCGCTAATTAAAATTCCCTCGCGCCTTATTTGGAGCGAGGGAATTTTGTAACTGAATAATCAATAAACATGGTTATGCGGTGGAATGAATTCCCCGCTATGAAAAGCGCAACGTCCGCCTTCGCGGACAAACTCTAATAGAGAAATCGCTCAAACTTGGCATATTCGCCTGATTGGGCATTGAAAATACCTGTCTTAAATGGCGTTCCGCCGAGTGTCATTCGGATGCGGGGATGTGCTAAGGAACTGTAAAAGTATAACTTCCCGGCTTCATAGGTCAAGACAAGACAGGATTCAGGAAGTTATACTTTTACAGTCACTAAATCTATCTGATTTGCCTATAAAATGAAATGGTTGTCCCTGAAGAGGGACATTGCGTACTCGAAAACGGGGAATTCATTCCACCGCGCAAGACAAGTGATTAGATACTATGCTCATGCAAATATTTTCCTTGCTCCTGCTCTCTCACGTTCTGCATTGATTGATCTCTCAAACGCTTCTTCTTCCTCCATTGCTTTCTTAGGGTTCGTAAATTTTTAACTTCCCGCACCTTGTGACAGCGTGGTATTGGGAGTGAAGGAGATTATATATTTACGAACCCTTAATATCCTCTTCGTCGCTTGTCGCATCTCTTTTTAGCCATGATTGAAGTAGGGCGATTGTCGGGTCAATAGCCTCACTCTCTACTACAAGATGCTCGGTGACAAGCGACTTTGCCAATTCTGAGGGAGCCACACCTTTTGCGCGTGCAGTCGTTTTCAGACGCACTGCTTGTTCAGAGGAAAGTTCAATCGTTACTGTCATTCTTTTCTCCTTCTCACTCTGTACCGATATGTCCATTGTACCAAAAATCACACCAGTTTACACAGGAACAACATCGGGGGCTTTTGGGGCGGGCTTGAGGCGTGGGAATTGCCAACGCGCCCAGAGTGCCAAAAGAGCAATCGCGATTCCGGCGGTGAAAAATGCGGCGCGATAACTGTAGTTGTCTACGATTTTTCCAAAGGTATACACACCTGTTGACTGCCCCAAAAAGAGGGCGAAGGCAAAGAACGAAACTGCAGTGCCGCGTGCGCCGGGAGCCATCTCTGTCGCTTTGGTTTGCAGCGTGCTGTGCATAGTGTAGAAGCCCATGCCGAGCAGTAACGCACAGGGAAAGAAGAACGCCACAGAGGTTATCTGCGAAATGAGCAAAAAGCCGCTCGTCATCAGTGCGCCGCCGAGAACAAGAATGCCTAGCTCGCCGATTTTCTTGACGAGTTTTTTCACGGTGACACTGTAGATCAAGCCGCCAAGACCAATCGCCGCCAGCGACAACCCCACCTGAACACTGCTGAGGGCGAATTGTCCCTCTGAGAGGAACGCGCCAAGATAAAGCTGCGCCCCAAAGAAACAGAACCCTTCGATAAATACGGCAATGATGACCAAACGCGAGGCGGGATTTTGGAGGAGTTTTCCGAACGGTGCGAGGTTGATCAGTTTCGATCCCGGCGGGGCTTTGCGCTCTTCGGGGAACCGCTGCGACTCGCGCCACAATCCGCCCGCAATAATCAGCGAAATCACACCGAACAAAATGAAAATGCCGCGCCACCCGACATATTGCCCGAAGATTCCGCCTACTGTCACACTCAAGATTTGCCCCATCATGATCGCGCTCATAAAGCGGCTCAGGGCGGCTTGCCGCTCCTCATACGGGAATTTATCGCCGATATAGGCGAGCGAAAGGGGAATAATGGCGGCGGCGACAACGCCCGTCAGAAAACGCAGCAGGGCGAATATCGTCAAACTTGGAACAAAAGCGCAAAGGGCAGTGCCAATCGCAAACAGTGCCAGCGCGATTGACTTAACCTTGAGTTTGCCTACTCTGTCGCCAAGCGGACCATAGAACAATTGAAACAAACCATAGGGCAGGGTATACAAAGAACTGACAATGGCAGCCTGTGCAACATTGACCTGAAAATCGTCCGCGATCACATGGAGCAGTGGCTCGATCACCCGCGCATCGGCATTGACCATAAACGCCGCCGCCCCTAAAATGAGCAGTGAAGCGCGATCTCGATTTGTCATGATACCAGTTCCCTTTCCAACTCTTTGGCACTCTTTCCCGTGAAAACCTGCATCACGCCCTCTGCCATTTTCTCAACACTGTAATTTGCGAAAACTGCCCGCCGTCCGGCTTCTCCTCTATCACGTACATTGTTGGGATCACCAAGCAGAGTTTCGATTGTTGTTGCCAATTGATGGGGCGTGTCAAGTTCATAAAGCACGCCGCCTTGAGTCGCATCAATGATTTCGGGAAATGCCGCTTGATATGGCTGAATTACGGGAATGCCCGCCGCCATCGCCTCAATGACATATAGCCCGAACGATTCGCCGTATGTCGCCGGAACCGACAAAACAGAAAGTGTTTGGAGCAGACGAACTTTCTCCTCACGGCTGACATTCGGATGCCATGATACATCAGCGGCATAGCCCTCGGACGCGATTTTCGCCTGTAGACCCTCTACATAGGGAACATCGAAATCAGTTTGAGTTCCAATCACGCACAGTTTCGCGTCGAGAATCTTTTTCTTGACTTTGAGATAAGCGTCAACGAGCGTATGCAAACCCTTCGGCGGACACATTCGCGACAAAAAGCCGATAACAGGCGGACTTGGCAGAGATTTGCGCGGTTCCGTCGGATAGCCGTCCAGCAAAATTCCATTGGGAACAACGTGAACTCGCTCTTTCGGCAGTTGGCATCGTTCTGCCATCACGTCGGCGTAGTAGCGGCTTGGCGCGATAAAAGCGTCTGCTTCTTGGGCGCGTTCTGCCAATGTCTCCCATGATTGCGAGCGTTCCGGCTCTGGCAGACCGTCAAGGAACGAGTCTTCTCCTTGCAGTGTCACGGCAACAAATGCGCCGGTCTCACGCTTGATCCGCCGCACCATCCCCATAAGCAGAGCATTCGAGAGGCAAATCACATCGGCTTTGCCATCGGTTTTGAGCCATTCTATCAACCGATCCAATTCTTTCGCCTGATTGCCGTCCTCACCACGCAACATCGAAAGCGTCATATCGCCCAAATCTTCCGGCTGTGTTGAGCCGGCGCGACCTGCGGCAACTTTCAGCATCGCGGGCGAATCGAACAGTTTGTCAATCCAGCGCGGCGTTTTGCGGAACAATTTGCTCTTCTGCTGTAAATAAGAGTTGACGCCGCCATAGAACAAAGGCGCTTCGGGCGAGACATTCTCTTCGTCGAGGGTCGTCGGCAGATAGAGCGGAATCATCAGGGCATCGTGTCCCTGCTTGCGAAGGGCAGTCGCCAACGCATTATCACGCAGACAAGTCCCACAGTAGAAACTGCCCGTTCCGGGCGTCAAAAAGAGGATTCTCATCGCGGACTTACTCCCTTTCTCTCTTCTTACTTTTACGAACGGCGTCCGGTTACTGCTTCTGTGCGACGTAGAAAATCCGGTCAGCATTGCGGGCGGGCGAACGCAGGGTATACGCCTGAAACGTCTCGACGGTGCCGAATCCTGCCGCCGTCAGCATTTTGCGAACCTCATCTTCGCGATAAGCGAACTGATAATGAATCTCCTCGAAGGCGCGATCTACCCCGTTGTCTTCGCGATACCAGAACTTCATTCGGACACGACACAGGCGCGTCGCGTCCTCGAAGGTGCTGTCCCAATCATAGCGCAGACGATCCCGTGAGCCGATATTGTCCTGCCGAAAAAAGTTGTGCTTGAGGGCATATTCCGAATTCATATCGAAAATGAACAATGCGCCGCTTTTGAGATGCTGCGCGACATTATGAATCGCCGCATCCAATCGTTTCGGTTCCAAAATATAGTTGAGGCTGTCGAAAAGACTGACGCACAAATCAAAGTCGCGTTGCGGCAAATTCAATTCGGCGGCATCTTGGACAGCATAAGTGATCGGCAAACTTTTCTGAGTGGCTTTTTGACGCGCCGATTCGATCATGCCGGGAGCAATATCTACGCCGGTCATCTCATAGCCGAGGTTATGGAGCAGTTCCGTGACGTTGCCTGTGCCGCACGCCAAATCGAGAATGCGTTTAGGTTTGGCTTCGCGGCGATCCAAAAGTGTCTGTAGATAGACAACCCAACTCTCATAAGGCACGCCGTCCATGAGTTCATCGTAAATCGGCGCAACCGTCACAAAACTGCCTTCGCCGGGCAGAACACGTTCCAGTTCTTTTTCAGGCTTTATCATGATCTTAGGATACCCTGCACAGCAGAGACAAAAATCCCCTCTCTGAAAATTCAGAAAAGGGATTTGTATTTCCTGCGGGTACTTTCAGTACCCGCACGCCTGTAGAATTTAGGATTGCCAGCCGAACGCGCCCCAGTTGCGCGTGAAGTAGTCAATGAACAGACCGAACATAATCACGAACCAAACAAATCCCGTCGCCGCCCAAAGCCACGTCAATTTCGTGCCATACAAAACGTGCATAAAGAACATCACGACGAATGACGCCTTGATGATCGCGATTCCCAACATGACGATGATGTTCAAACCCGGAACATGAATCGGCAAAGCGGTTGTCAGGTCAATGTAAGCCGCGCCCACCGTCAGCATGAGGAAAACCATCAAGACCGCGAAGGTGCGATAATAAATATATGTAGGAAGAACATGATGCGTCGCGTCATCGTGTCCGTGTGCTTTTTCTACGTGTTGTGCCATCTTTGCGCTTCAGTCTCCGTTCTCTTATTTGATCAAAGGCCACAAGGGGAAGAAGGGCTGTGGATTGATGAGGTAAAGCAAAGGATACAGAAAAATCCAGACGATATCGACGAAGTGCCAGTATAGCCCCGCCATTTCGAGCGGCATAAAGTCGGCAACCGCCGGATGATCGTATTTATACATGATCCACATCGCACCAAGGATCAAAATTCCAATGACGACGTGCAAGCCATGCAGACCCGTCATGATGAAATACAAGCCGATATAGAGTTCGGCATGGTCTTTCTGCGAAACACTATAGTTTGGTTTATCGAAGGTGCCGCCCGAACGCATAAATTCCGTTCCAGATGTGGGCATTCCTGCTCCACCCTCGTTCGCGCTGGCATTGTGCGCCGTATCGTTGCCCGCTCCCGCGCTGTGTCCCGCGCCCGATCCCTCTCCCGAAGCGGCAGATGCTTCATGTGCCGAGCCATGCGGCGGCCATTGGAAATCGTAGCCGGGAACCAGATGGTGAGTGAACTTGCTCTTATACTCAAAGGTTTTGACGACAAGGAAGCCAAACGCAAATAACAGCGTTATCCCCAAGCACATCAACAACTCTTTTTTGCGCTTGAGCATGGCATTCCGAACAGCAAACGCCATGCTGAGGCTGCTCGTCAACAAAATCAGCGTATTAATGAAGCCCAATTTGACATTGAGTTCGTTGCTTGCGGCAGCAATATCTGTCGGGTAAAGAAAGCGATACACCGTATAAGCGATGAATAAAGCCCCAAAGAACATCACTTCCGTTACAAGAAATGTCCACATTCCTACAATGTAGGACTCGTCTTGTTGGGCGCGTTCCTCGAATTGATGCGCCACGTGTGTATGGGCATCCAAAACTTCATCATGATTCCCATGCAGGGCTTCTGTACTCATACGGTTCCCCTCAATTCAGGGAGTAGGGAGTAGAGAGTGGGGAGTAGGACAATGCAATCTGATCCACGAAACATACGAAAAAGACGAGAAACAATGCACGAACAAATCCGAAAGAGAGATTTCTGAATTCCCCCTGTGTTCCCCGTGTCCCCTGTGGTTCTTATGAATTGTCCTACTCCCCACTCTCTACTCCCTACTCCCTCCTTAGTGATCGATCCCTGCGCGGCTTTCGGCGCGGTCATTGACGGCTTCTTCGTGTACGGCAGCTTCGACACCGGGCATAAGTTTGCGATCCGCCTGTGCTTCGGATTCGGTGTTCTGCTGGTAATCGTAGGCTTCCCAAGTCACCACGGGCGTTTCATCGAAATTGAATTCCGGCGGCGGTGACGAGGTCATCCACTCCAAGCCGACGGCTCCCCATGGATTGGGACCGACTTTTTCCCCCTTGACAAGCGACCAGAGCAGATAGATGCCGGGCAAAGTAAACCCTGCCGCCAAAAGTGTTGCTCCTGCGGAAGACATGACGTGCCAGAATTGGAACTCTTCGGGATACATCGCATATCGGCGCGGCATTCCCAAATAGCCGACAATGAACTGCGGGAAGAACGTCGCGTTGAAGCCGAAGAAGATCATTACCGCCGCAATCTTCGCGGGCAGTTCGGGATACATTCGCCCCGTGATCTTGGGCCACCAGAAGTGGATACCTGCAAGATACGCGAGCATCTGCCCGCCCACCATAACGTAATGGAAGTGAGCAACAACGAAATAGGTGTCTTGCAGGTGAATGTCCATCGCCATCGTGGAGAGGAACAAACCCGTCAATCCGCCGACGGTGAATAATCCGATGAAGCAGAGGGCAAAGAGCATCGGGGCGCGGAAGTCGATTTCGCCTTTATACATCGTCGTCGCCCAGTTGAACACTTTGATTGCCGAAGGTATGGCAACAAGGAACGAGATGAACGAAAAGACGAAGCCCGCATACATACTCTGCCCGGTGGTAAACATGTGGTGTCCCCACACAAAAAAGCCGAGTAGGGCGATAGCGAGGCTGGAAAACGCCACGAACGAGTAGCCGAAAATGCGCCGTTTAGAGAAACATGCAATGATTTCACTGATCACACCCATGCCGGGCAGAATCATAATGTAGACTGCCGGGTGAGAGTAAAACCAGAAAAGGTGCTGGAACAGGATCGGATCGCCGCCCTTTGCCGGGTTGAAAATGCCGATGCCTGTCAAACGCTCCACAACGACCAGAGAAAGCGTAATGGCAATGACGGGCGTTCCGAGAACCATGATGATACTGGTAGCATACTGCGCCCAGATGAAGAGTGGCAAGCGGAACCACGTCATTCCGGGCGCACGCATCTTGTGGATTGTGACGATAAAGTTGATTCCCGTCGCAATCGAAGAGAATCCCGCAAAAAACGCCCCCAGAATTGTGAGAGTGACCTGCGAATTGCTGTAGACACTCGAATACGGCGTATAGAACGTCCAGCCTGTATCCACGCCGCCTGTCATCATGGCGACAGTGGCTAACGTCGCACCGCCCATGTACAGATACCAACTCAGCAGGTTGAGGCGGGGAAAGGCGAGATCACGCGCTCCGATCATCAGCGGCACTAGGAAGTTGCCGAGAACTGCCGGAATCGACGGAATCAAGAAGAAGAAGATCATAATGACGCCGTGCGTGGTGAACAGCTTATTGTAGGTCTCCATCTTGAAGAGGTCGGCTTTAGGCGTGACCAATTCTGCACGAATCGCACCGGCAGCCAAGCCGCCAATCGCGAAGAAAAACGTGATCGAGACAAGATACAGGATCGCAATGCGTTTGTGATCGACAGTAAACAGCCACGATTTAATGGTGTCGGTGACATTGAGATAATGCTTGCGCCGCGTTGAGGCAGCCTCTGAACCCAATGGCACATCGCTAGGAAGAAGAGGGATCATACTCATTGCTTATTTCCTCGCATTCCAACCGCATTGGCACTCGCGGTGACTTTTCCATTCCCTTTTTGATTCTTTTCGGCTGCCGCAGGAATATCGGGCGAACCGGAAGATCGAATATAAGCGATCAGTTTTAATATCTGATCTTCTTTGAGTTGTGAATATTCGGGCATCAGCGGCGCATATCCTGCCGTGATGTTTTTGTTCGGATTGATAATCGCCTCACGCAGATAGGCATCGTCGGCGACGCGCACCGTGCCGTCCGCCATTTGACGCGGCTTGCCATAGATTCCGACGAGCGAAGGACCGCGCCGTTTCGACTCGCCGCCGTGACAGTTGCCGCACTGGTTGGTTTCCCAAATCTCTTTGCCTTGCTCGACAAGGGTCATTGCGCGTGTCGGCTGAGCTTCTTTGCCGCTTTTCTCATAAGGCATATCCAGCCACTTTTGATAATCGTCGGGTTCCATGACATAGACGGAGCCGATCATATTGGAGTGTTGGGTTCCGCAGTATTCGGCACAGAAAATATGATACTTTCCGGGCTTCGTCGCCTTGAACCAAGCATTGTTATAGGTTCCGGGCAACACATCTCGCTTCATTCGGAATGCCGGAATAAAGAACGAATGAATAACATCCTGCGAGATCATCGTCAGCTTGACGGCGCGACCTGTGGGAACGTGCAATTCGTTGTTTTCGCGGCGTCCGTTCTGGTGCTGAATATTCCACATCCACTGTTTGCCTACCACATAAATCGGGATCGCATTGTCGGGAACTTTGTAGGCGTCCGAATACAAACGCGCTCCCCACACAAAGATAATCAGCGCTAGGAACAGTGGTATGATAGACCACGCGGCTTCCAAAAATCCATTGTGACTCGGCGGATTGCTGCGGTCAACCTTCGAGCCTTTGCGATAGCGAATGCCAAAAAAGACTATCATCGTTGCGACAATGAGGGTGAAGAGAATCGTCAGTCCCCATAGGACGAAATACAGCGGGTCAATCTCGGCGGCAAACTCCGAAGCCTGTTCGGGGTGTATCGGAATGTCCCACCGGAACCCTTGTGCGAAAATTTGAGGCAAGTTTCCCATAATAAACTCTTACCCTTCCGTTAAACAGTTGGCTGAGGCATCGTCGGTGCTTGACCGCTCTTGGGCGGAATAGGCTTTGTCCTGTAGCGCGACAATAGCGCAATCATTCCCGCCAATGCAATCGCCGTAGAGACGCCCAAAACCTGTGTGATTCTCATAACATTTGGCGTGTATTTGCCGCGTACCATATCGAACGATGAACAATACAACGTAACTTTATCTGCCAGAGTCCCGATTTTGCCACTCGACGCTTCGACAAGTGCGAGGCGCACTTGCTTGGGTTCATAGTTGACGCCATAAAAATAGCGCGAAATGCGTCCCTGCGGCGTGACGATCATGATTCCGGCGGCGTGCGCGATATTGTCCTTAATCGGGTCATAGACGAAGCGGAACCCGACGGCATCCGTTACGCTTTTGATCGACTCCCAATTGCCAACAAGGAAATTCCAGCCTGTGTCCGCGCCGGAACGCTTATACAAATCCTCGAATTCGGCTTTTTTGATTGCAGCCATTTCGGGCGTCTCTTTGGGATGAATACTCATCGTTAGGACGTTGAACTCTTTGCCGATCTGAAAATCCATATCGCGGAAGCATTTCGCCATGCCGTCTAATTCTAAGGCGCAAGAGCCGCGACACTTGTAAAACGGCGTCACCAGAATCAGCGGCTTGGTTCCAAAATACTCTCGCAGTTTCACGGTTTTGCCCGTATGGTCTTGGAATTCGGTATCGAGCGGCAGAGCCGCATCGAGCTTCTGATCGATTCCTACCTGCGTTGAAATATCCACGCCGTCGGAATTGGTCTGCGGCGGTGCGCCCAAAACTTTTTGGGCGAGTGCGTCCTGCGCGGTTATCAGACTCAGCGCAAGCACGCCTCCGCTCACTATTTGTTTGATCCAACCTGTTCGAACTCGCATCACAGCACCTGATTTCTCAATTTAACCCAGTAGAACACTTCGTTACTTTTTTCACAGTCTACTTATTATACGCGATTCCAGCGCAAATTTCTCCCCGTTTCGATGATAAGTTTAGAGCGAAATAACAACGTACTTGGCAACAAACCATTCCCAAGCGAGAAGAGTGGTTCGCTTTTGACCGGGTATAAGAACATACCCGAACCTAATCCCTACTCCCTTTCTCATCGAACAGGGGCGTTCTGATTGTCGGTATTCTGTACATCGCTTCCCTGAACAGGTGAGTTCTGTTCCCTGTTCCCTGTTCCCTCTCTCCCTTTATCCCCCTCTTTAGGCGCGGCGGCGGCTTTGCTCAGGGGTTCGGTTTTCGGGAAGCCGCGCTCTGCCGTGAGTTCAAGGGCGCGATCTACGGGAATGCGATAGCGTCCTTCCTCTCCGCGATATTTGCCATAGCCCTCGACAGAGTTATCTTCCGACAGTCGGAAGTCGCTCATCTCGGTTTTCGGGTTGGCTTGCAATTGCGGGGAAGGCGGCTCTTCGACTTCATTGCTGCTGCGAACTACAGCGGCAGGATCGACCAAATTTTTTGGTGAGAGAAAAAGGTACGCGCCATAACAGACCACCGAACTGATAATAACGAAAATAAACAGGAAAATCACCCAAATCAAGATCGTCCGCAGAGAAATATCGCGCTTCTCGTAGCCAGATTGGTTCACGTATGCTGGTTGATTTGGATCGGATGTGCTACGCATGACTCAGTTCTCCTTTCCCTTCCGCAGTCATTTCAGCGAGGCGCGGATCGTGCGTCGGGACAGCACTCGCACCTTTTTGGAACGCATTGAAGGCGACAAACCAGACCATTCCGAAAATGGCAAACGCCACAAAACTCCAGATAATCGTATTACCAGCGACGGGATGCTCGCGGGTTCCGAAGAATGGCAAGACCGTCCACGAAATATCTACGATTCGCATAACGAAAATCAAGGCGGCGACAGACATCAGATAACCGGGTTGTGCTTTGGCGCGTCCCGACAGCAGACAGATCAACGGCACAACGAACTGCAATGCGACGAGACTGGTTCCGATAAATTTCCAGAAGCCAGTGGTGCGAACGACAAAGTAGGTTGTCTCTTCCGGCAGGTTGCCCGACCAGATAATGAGCAGCTGCGAGATGGAAAAATACGCCCAGAACATCGTAAATGCGATCATGAAGTTCGCCATATCGCGCAGAAATTGTTTGTTGTAGGTGATGATGTCTTTCCACGGCTGTTGACTGGCGGCGGCGCGGCGGGCGACAACAAACAGCGAAAACGAGAAGCACGACAGCCCCATTCCAACAACGAACCATGACGGGAAAATCGTCGAGAACCAGTGCGGATCGAGCGACATCACCCAATCGGTATACGCAAACGTCACCGACAAGATGAACCAGACAAGACCCGGTGCTGCGATATTGGTGCGTCTCTGTGCCTCGTTTTCGTTACCCGTTCGATCTTGGCGACGCGACGAGGCATTGAGAACGAAGGCGAGTCCCGTCCATGAAACAAAATAGATCACTTGGCGCACAAGAAAGAACCGATAGTTCAGATAGAACGCTTTGCGTGCCAAAACCTGATCGTCGCCGGGAGCAAGCCAATGGTAAAGTGCATGTCCATCGTGTGTTCCCATGTAAATCAGGATCGGAATAAACGCAAGCCCCAGATATGGGATCAGTTTGTTGCCCGCTTCGAACAGGCGCAGGATCGGCAAGCCCCATGAACCGCGCACGGTATGATGCAGCAGGGTCATGCCGAGAAAGCCCAGTGAGAGCGTCATCCAAAACACCCAGCCGAAGAGGTAGGCTTGCATAAACGGCAGCGAGGCAGGGAGCGTGTGTGCGGCTTCGGTTACGGCTTCGGTAGGCATTAAGGCGTCCCTCCTTGTGACGGTATCAGGGTTTCCGGCTCGCCGGAATTGGCTTTGCGGTCTGCTTCGGGCTTGCGTGCGCCTTCAACTCGGTCTTGAATCATCGGTTCGCTCACAGGATCGGCAAGTTCTTTTTCGGCTTGGACGCGATTGGCTTCGGGAACGTCGGCGATTGTCGCGCTCTGACTCAGTTGCAGGGCGCGGATATAGGCGGCGACTGCCCAGCGATCATTGACATCTTGAATACGCGACGCATACGAGTACATCGTCCCATAGCCATTAGTGATCACATCGTAGAAGTGACCGACGGGCATCTCTTTGAGCCGCTTGGTATGATAATTTCCGGGCGGGCGGCGCAGTGAGAAGCCGCGCTGTGCGATCATGCCGTTGCCGTCGCCGATTTTGCCATGACACGGCGTACAGTAGATATTGAATCGCTCCTGCCCGCGTTTCAGCATCGTGAGGCGTTTGGCGGTATCAGTCTTGCCTGCAAATGATTTCAACGCACGCGCCGGAATTTCGGTGATCAAATCTTTGCCCTGATTGGTGGTTCCCTCGAAATAGGCGGCATCGTCTCTGAGGTGACCGCGTGCGATGGTTCCGCTCACAATGGGGCGCGTCGAAATTTTGTCATTGAAGAACGGATTCTCGCGCTGTGCGCTGTGAATCTTCGGCTGCCGCCACATATCGATATGGCAACCCGTCAGTGCGGTGAGGCTGAGCAGGGAGGTTCCTGCCAACAGGGTGCGCTTAATAAAATTGTATGCAAATTGGCTCAACATAATATGTGTTCCATTCCGATGAAACGACGGAATAAAGAGAGAACAGCGTTATTTTTCTACAATAGACACCCGTTCGGGGTGCAGACTCTCTAAAAATTGCTCGGTACGCTCGACATCGAACTGCGGATCGGTGGCTTCGATGGCGAGAAAAAACCGATCCTGCGATGCGAGATCGAAGCCCGGCGTATTGAAAATCGAATGATACGGGCGCGGCAATCCATTAAGACCGAGCATTCCGAAGACCGCCCCGAACGCGCAGAGCAAAATAGTCATTTCGTAGGCGACAGGAATAAACGAGGGCCACGAAACAAGCGGGCGTCCTCCCACATTCATCGGGTAATCGTAGGCGAGGGCATAGATTTCCATGCCGAATCCCACAAAGGTTCCTGTGAGTGCCGCAATAAACATGACCCACGGCAGAACTTTGTCTTCGAACTCCAACGCCTCCGCCAAGCCATGTACTGGAAATGGCGTATAGCAATCCATTTTCTTATAACCCGCTTCACGGGCGCGTTTGGTCGCTCGAAGAATTTCGTTGTCACTAGAGAACTCGGCGACAACGGCATAAATTGCAGGTGTACTTGTCAGGCTGTGTCCGTGCATCATCGCCTCTATTCCTCCTTATCCGCCGCAGGTCTGCCCAAAGGCTCTGTATGAATGGGAGCCTCGCCGCCATGTCCGCCGTGTCCATTATGACCGTTACCCGCGTGTAATGGAGCATTGTTCAGTCCGAGATGGCGTTTGTGTCGGATGCGGGAAAGCAACTCTTTCATCTCGAAAATTGTAACCATCGGCAGGACGCGCACAAAGCCGAACATCAGGAAGGTAAACAGTCCAAGCGTACCGATATACATCATCCAGTCCCAGACCGTCGGGTAGTACATCGCCCATGACGACGGCAAGAACAATCGGGTCAGGCTCACGACAATAATTACGAAGCGTTCCAGCCACATTCCTACACTGACGACCTGCGAGATGACGAACAACAAGAGCAGATTTTTGCGTACCTTCGGACTCCACAAAAATTGTGGTACGACGCCGTTGCAGAAAATCAATGCCCAATATGACCATCCATACGGTCCGAACATTCGATTGTTGATCATGAAGATTTCGTAGGTGTTGCCGCTATAATGCGCGTAAAACAGTTCGCAAACATAGCCGTAGAGGACAACTAAACTGGTGGCAAGCATGATCTTCGCCATCCAGTCAATGTGCTTCATGGTAATAATGCCTTCGAGCTTATACCACTTGCGGAGAGGAATGGCGAGCGTCAGAACCATCGCAAATCCGGCATACACGGCTCCCGCGACAAAATAGGGAGGGAAAATTGTGGCGTGCCAGCCGGGAACAACCGAAACGGCAAAGTCGAAGCTAACAATCGTATGGACGGACAGAACCAATGGTGTCGAGATGCCCGCGAGTGTCATATACGCCGTCTCGTACCGATGCCAGTGTTTGGCAGAACCACGCCAGCCCAGCGAAGCCGCCCCGAAAATATACTTGAAAATCGGGTTTTTGCTTTTGTCGCGCAGGGTTGCAAGGTCGGGAATCAGTCCGACGAACCAGAACAAGGCAGAAACTGTGATATAGGTTGTAACGGCAAATACGTCCCAGAGCAACGGACTGCGGAACTGAGGCCACATTCCCAAGATGTTTGGGTACGGGAACATCCAGTAAGCAACCCACGGACGCCCGGCATGAAGCAGAGGGAAAATGCCCGCGCAGTTGACAGCGAACAGAGTCATGGCTTCGGCGAATCGGTTGATCGAGTTGCGCCATGTCTGCCGCACAAGCAGCAGAACGGCGGAGATCAGGGTTCCGGCGTGACCGATACCGATCCACCAGACGAAGTTGACAATGTCGAAGCCCCACGCTACGCTGTTGTTGATGCCCCAAATCCCGACGCCGCGCCATAGCAGCCATGTGATCGCCAGACCAAGCAGTTGCAGCAGTCCAAACCCGATGGCAAAGGTCGCATACCAGGGCCAGCGGTGATTGCCCTGATTGAGAA
>Ga0163154_10001438_pt1 | contig 36856 bp, 27 predicted proteins | sample OliLakLV19MP9P1_FD_148649 | JGI IMG/M metagenome (GOLD analysis project Ga0163154, IMG submission 148649) | Freshwater microbial mat bacterial communities from Lake Vanda, McMurdo Dry Valleys, Antarctica - Oligotrophic Lake LV.19.MP9.P1 | ecosystem: Environmental > Aquatic > Freshwater > Lake >... | reverse complement strand
CTTTTTGGTCTGTATCTACTAAAGGATCAGCTGGCTGGTGCTCAGTATAATTCAATCCAATTAGTCTAGATGTTGCACCCTCAGAGGTCATTTCTAGTGTAATGTCTGGACCAGGATTATTTCGACTGCTGTCAATACTATAAGAGCTAGCCAACTTGCTCGCTAGCCAAGAAAAATTTGCAGCTGTCAAAAATTAGCCAGGGTGATAGTTTTGGAGCAGAATTACTTTGGGTGAGAGTCTGGGACAGGAAAACTTGGAGTTATGATAATTTGTGTTCCTGCTACTTGGGCTCTGGGGGTATCTTCTGGTTTACGGTCGAAGAAACTGACAATAATTGCTACTAAGAAAGTGAGTGCCATGATGATTAAAAAAGCCCTTGTGGTTTTTTCTTCGTTTAGCCTTGTAACACTTGTCATATATAGCGGATTATATAACAACAGTTAATTTATTTCAACAAGTCGATCCACTACACATCTTTACACAAGGAGGGGGACTACAGCAACTCATGCGTGTAGCCCACCCCTCCATGAAAGTACTTACTGCTATTGTAATAACTCAGATAGCTAGTTACCTATTGAGTCTACCTTGTTGCTCTTGCATGGCTGGATAAAAACCCCCCTACAAAGGTGTGTAACATTAGCCTAAGGCGTTTCATACCAATAGTCGGTTCCACTACAACAGCTTTTTCTAGATCAAGTGCCATTGCAAAGTTCTCTATGCTGATGCGTTGCCTACTCTCAAAGGCTTTCTCCACAATAGTCGGTTTTGGGTAATAAGTGTTATTAATATCTAGGCTGAACAAACTTCTTCCCTCTAAAATAGCCAGAGCGGCAAGTCGCTCTTTTTCTGACGGCACAGTGCTTAGCACGTACAATAATGCATTCCGAGTAACATCACCGCCTTTTCCATTTCTCTGTATACTACTAAATAATTCATCTACATTATATTTAGCCGCCATAAGGACATCAACTCTTTTGCCGCCATCAGATCTTTCGTAAGTCTCTTCATCTTCTTCAACTATACCTTGATAATCTTCCATAATACCTTTATTGACAAGTTTGTCAAACAATAACCCTGTTTGATTACTTGAGGAAGTCGATACCTCTAATGGGGGCTTCAGATGATTTAGAGCTTTTTTCCGGGCTTCCAATAAAGCTTCTAATTCCTTCTGGCCATATATATAATACAGTCTTTGCTTTACTGAATCAGAAACTTCACCTGCCTTAGCGGCAAACTTTGGTGCGGTCAGTATTGCGAGCTCGGCGTATAGCATTGCTCTCTTAAGCTGTTCAGCTAGTACAGCATTATCTATGGAGTCTCTCCGTTCAGCAGTAAACTTAGAATATACATCCCGGGAGTCAGAACCAACTTGCTCGTCTAAGATTCCTTGAATTTTTTCCCGAACAAAATTTTCAAAATCACCCTCTTCAGTAATTGCAGCTAAACTTAACTCTTTTATTATAGCTATAGTCTTCGAAATCTCTTGCCATTCAGTATCAGTAGCGCTCTGTCTAGATCCATTCAGTGTAAATGGGAGGATATCCCCACTACCGTTAGTTGCCCTGTAGTTACTACGCACAGTGGGATCAGGCGTGATAGCTATGGTTGTAGCATCTTTTTGGAACACAACAACATAAGTTTCGTAATCTCTCAACATAACGCTTGTACCACTAACAGAGTGTTCTCGAGCTGGACGTATAGTGACCCCACTTCCATTATAACTAATTATCATTTCTACAGTGGGCGCTTGTGGACTTACTAATTTGACTGCGGTTTTGGGAGATCGTGGGCTTGACTCTGGATTTTCAACTGTTATTTGCACAGTTTCACCGGTTTTACCGTGAGGAACTGTCAGCAGATTATTGTCAGTGTTGAAGGTAGCTACTTTTGAAGGGCTAACTTCACTGCCTAGGGAACCAGAACTTTGTGTTGCTTCTATACTCATTATTTTCGTTATCAAATTATATTTAGATTATATACTAGTTATTAATAAATTGCAATACTATGAGTTGCAATCGTGAAAGTTTAGCAAGGTGGAACCAAAGCATGCGCCGTGTTAAAATGGCGTAATGAAAAGTATTATCAAGATCTTTGCTTTGGTGAGGCCGCTGTACTGGCTGATAGCCACTATCAGTGCGTTCACACTTGTGAACGGAGTTCTAGCTATCGTCACTCCTATTATCTTAGGTCAAATAGTAGATTTGATTATTAAGAATTCCCAAGCAGCTAGTCCAGAATTTCAAAATGAAGTGCTCGCCAGACTGATTTTGACATTGACTACTTCGATAGCGTATTTGTTGTTAAGCTCAGTGATACAAAGACTTGGCGACCTGCTGGCCGCAAAAGTGCGCAAGCTTTTGACCGAAAAGTTCTACTCTCAAGCAATGCAACTTCCCCAAAAATACTATGACAACGAAGTCTCAGGCAAAATCCTGAACCAACTCAACCGTGGTATCGTTTCGATTCAGAATTTTATGAACACAGTTACCAATTTCATCGCCCCCACCATTTTTCAAGCAATATTTACCGTAGCAGTGGTGGCTTTTTATAGTCTGCCTATTGCCTTTGTACTGCTCTTAATATTCCCAGTTTACATTGGATTAAGTGCCTTCTCATCAGCCAGATGGGGCAAGAAGGAGCTGATGAAGAATAAAATCGAAGATAGTTTGCGGGGCAGGATTCAAGAAGTCATTGCCAATATTAAGCTAGTGAGAGGGTTCAACAATCAAACCCCAGAGAAAGACTACGTCAGCTCTAGTCTACTAGGGATCAACCAGATCTATCATAAACAGAGTAATGAATTCCATATTTTGGACTTTCTGAGGGAGTTGACTCTCTATGTGTTGATCTTCACCACTATCGTCTTGCTGATCAATAACGCCAGCTTAGGAATCATTACCGTAGGAACTGTGGTGATTTTGATTCAGTTTATCGATAGAGTCAGACAGTCACTATTTGGCATGAGCTATATTATAGGACAGGTGCAGATGGCCGAGGCAGGCTCAAAAGAATATATTGAATTATTAAACTTAGAACCTATCTCTCCAGATCAAATCGATTATGTAAAGACCCCAAAGCTAGAGCGAGCCAAGATCGAGTTCAAAGACGTGAGCTTTGCCTATGGAGACTCACCAGTCATTAACAACATTAATTTCACCTTGAATGAGGGTCAGACAGTGGCTTTGGTAGGACCGAGCGGCGCTGGCAAAACCACAATTATCAACTTGATTTTGAAATTCTACGAACCTAAAAGCGGCGAGTTGTTGTTGAATGGGATACCTTATAGCAATTACCACACAAATACGATAAGAGACAATGTAGCGCTTGTATTCCAAGAGACTGAGTTATTTTCTACAACTATTCGTGAAAATGTAGCCTATGGACTGGCCGATGCCACAGAGGCTGAGATCATTGCGGCTCTAAAACTGGCCAATGCCTGGGACTTTGTCACTAGTATGCCTGAGGGTATTAACACGGCAATCGGTGAAAGAGGTGTGAGGCTTTCTGGAGGTCAGAGGCAGAAAATTCAGATTGCCAGAGCAATCATCAAGGACGCGCCGATCTTGGTCTTGGACGAGGCCACCAGCAGCCTAGACTCCAAGTCTGAAGCTGAAGTGCAGACTGCCATCGATCAACTGCGCAACAAGAGACTGGTACTGATAGTGGCGCACAGATTTTCTACAATTCAAAACGCTGATCAGATCATTGTATTAGCAGATCATCAAGTGATTGATTCAGGTACACCACAAGACCTTGCCGCTAGGCCGGGTATTTATGCCGACCTACTAAAATACCAAGTGGAAGGCAATAAGAAGCTACTTAGCAAGTACGAGTTACGCTAGAGTATCTCGATAAAAACTAATCACCCGAAAATTGTTTGACAGCCACAACTGATAGTTGCTACTTTTATATACACCACAATCAGTTGTGTTAAATACGAGTAAATTAGCATTATTAAATTGATAAATTAATAAACATGGTCTGTCCAACCTGCAACAACATCGATTCTAAAGTAATTGACAAGCGCAACAGCAATGAACGCAACGAAGTCAGACGCAGAAGAGAGTGCTTGCAATGTGCTACCAGATACACTACCTATGAAAGGGTCGAAAAGACTACCTTCTTAGTGCGCAAGAAGTCTGGGCGTATGGAGGATTATGACCGCAACAAGCTCAAGAATTCTATCTTGAAAGGCATGAAAAAACGCTCAGTGTCAGAAGATCGTATCGAGAGAATGCTAGATCAAGTAGAGATTGACCTAATGAACCAGTCAAAATCTGTCATCAACTCGCGCGATATTGGCAAAGTAGTCTTGACTCACCTTAGGGGAGTAGATGATGTAGCTTATATGTTGTACGCCACTGTGTATCTAGATTTCAATTGTCTTGAAGACATTCAGTCTGAAATCAACGAGCTTAAGGTCAACCGCGACAGCACTATTGTCATGCTTTCTACAGGTGAAAATTTAAACTCAGAGGTACTTCCTATGAACACAGCCTAGACTTTACAGGAAATTATCAGTGTGCTTTTAAAATATTTTAGTATCCAATTCAAGCCATGCCTATGTACAATGCACCGCAAATAAATAGCAAAAATGCAAAATCTATCTCCAATCAATCCGATAGCTTGAGATCCACCGTAAAATTCACCAAACAGGCATTCTTAAATGACTCAGAAGCCGATAATGCTGATAAGGACGCCGCTGCAAAACTGTCTGCTTCTGCCAGATCAGTAAACCCAGAACGCGGGTTCCAATTGGACGAGACGTTCAGTATTACCCAAATGGATTTGCACACTCGCAAAAACAATCACCTAGGCAAAAAAGGTTTGAAAGTGCAGAGGATGTTCACCAAGAATAATGAGCAAGATATCTATGCCGGCATCAAATTCGACAAACGAGTTTCCAAAATTGTAAATACCGATGGCAGCTCCGTGTTTGAGATGAAGGACGTGGAAGTGCCAGAATATTGGTCCCAAGTAGCAACAGACATTTTGGCCCAGAAGTATTTGCGCAAAAAAGGGGTGCCGCAATTCAACCTAGACGGCACGCCAATATTAGATGAAACTGGCAAACAACTATTGGGCGCAGAAAAATCTATCAAGCAGGCAGCCCATAGACTTGCAGGTACATGGAGATACTGGGGTGAGAAATATGGTTATTTCGACTCTGCGGAGGACGCTCAAGCCTTCGAGGATGAAGTAAAGTACATGATCGTCGATCAAATTGCTGTGCCAAATAGTCCTCAGTGGTTCAACACTGGTCTGCATTGGGCTTATGGGATTACTGGTGAGGCTCAGGGGCATTATTATATCGATCCAGACACTGGTAAATTATCCAAGTCTACAGACGCTTATAGTCGTCCACAGCCACATGCTTGCTTTATTCAGACTGTGAAAGATGATTTGGTCAATGAAGGCGGTATTTTTGACCTACTGACCAAGGAGGCCAGGTTATTCAAATACGGCTCAGGTACAGGTACCAACTTCTCCGCCGTGCGTGGTGAAGGGGAGCCTCTAGCAGGCGGTGGCAGCTCTTCAGGGCTGATGAGTTTCTTGAAAGTCCTAGATAGTGGTGCTGGCGCGATTCAATCAGGTGGCACCACTCGTAGAGCAGCCAAAATGGTGATTTTGGACGCCGATCATCCAGAGGTAGAAAAATTCATCGATTGGAAGGTTATTGAAGAACAAAAAGTAGCCGCTTTAGTTGCTGGCTCACAGATTACCTACAGGCATTTGAAAGCTGTTATGCAGTCAGCTGAAGATCACGGTATCGATACCAACAAAAATGCGCAATTGCAAGAATTGATCAAGGCCGCCAAATCTGACTTCGTCTCACTTAATTACGTAAAAAGAGTGTTGATGTTAGTAGAGAATGGTGTCAAAACCGTAGATTTCGATTTTGCCACTTTCGACACCGACTTCCGTTCTGAAGCCTATACCACAGTGGGTGGTCAAAACTCCAACAACTCTGTGCGCGTCACCAATGCATACTTAGAAGCAGTGCAGACTGATGCCAATTGGGATTTGATTAATAGAGTAAATGGCCAGGTCAACAAAACCATCCGAGCCCGGGATTTATGGGACAAGATTAATTACGCCGCCTGGTCCTGTGCCGACCCTGGCCTACAATTTCACACAACTGTGAATGAATGGAATACTGCTGCTGCAGACGGTCAAATCGTTGGCTCTAATCCTTGTTCAGAGTACATGTTCTTAGACGAGACAGCTTGTAACTTGTATCAGATTAATATGCTGAAGTTTTATAATGTAGCTAAGGCCAAATTTGATACCAAGGCATTTGAGCACGTAGTGAGATTGAGCACAATTATTCTAGAAGTATCTGTGCTGATGTCACAGTTGCCAAGCAAGACTATGGCTGTGGGTACCTATAATTACCGCACCCTAGGTTTGGGCTACGCCAATATTGGCGCAGTCTTGATGTACATGGGGCTGCCTTACGACAGCGACAAGGGTTTTGCCATGACTGCGGGTATGACTGCAATCATGGGTGGCGAAGCATATGCTACTTCTGCAGAAATCTCAGCAGTGTTGGGCGCATTCCCACGCTATGAGGCTAATGCTAGTCATATGTTGAAAGTCATTCGCAATCACAGGCGCGCAGCCTACAGCGCTGATAACGCCGAGTACGAGGGTCTCACAGTCTTCCCTGACAGATTTAAATTTGAATTGATTGATGCAGACGTGGTCAAATCTGCGCGCCAATCTTGGGACTATGCTTTGGCATTGGGTATGGACCATGGTTACCGTAACGGGCATGTCACATGTATCGCTCCCACTGGCACTAGCGGCTTGGTAATGGACTGTGATACCACCGGGATCGAGCCAGATTTCGCTTTAGTCAAATTTAAAAAACTGGTGGGCGGCGGTTACTTCAAGATTGTCAACCAGGCAATTGAGCCAGCTCTAAGAAACTTAGGCTATCCTGAAGATCAAATCAGGGCAATTGTAGACTATGCAGTGGGTACTCAAAGTCTAGCTGAAGCTCCACACATAAATCGCGCCAGTCTGCAGGCCAAAGGATTTACCGATAATGAATTGGCTGCTATCGAGACAGTATTGCCGTCAGTGTTTGAATTAAAGTATGCCATCAGCAAATGGACAGTGGGAGAAGATTTCTGTCAAAAGGTTTTGAGAATTACCCCAACCGAACTGAACTCTCAGAGCTTTGACTTACTAGAAAGCCTAGGATTTAGTGACAGTCAAATTGCAGATGCCAATGAATACATTTGCGGTTCGATGACTGTAGAAGGCGCGCCGTTTTTGAAGAAGGAGCACTACGCTGTGTTTGACACCGCCAACAAAAACGGTAGCAAAGGTACACGCTATATCTCTTACCGAGGTCACCTAAAGCAAATGGCTGCAGCGCAGCCTTTCATATCTGGTGCAATCAGCAAAACCATCAATATGCCTGAGGAGGCAACTATTAGTGATGTCGAGAAAGCCTATTTGGAAAGCTGGCAGTTAATGTTGAAAGCCACTGCTTTATATCGTGATAGCAGCAAATTAAGCCAGCCTCTGAGCACAGGCTCAGGCGGTGACGATGTTTACGCCAAACTGTTTAGCTTTAGCGAGGATGAAGTTAGCTCAGGCCAGGAACTGGAGACTGAACAAGTGCATAAGGTGATCTACAAAGAAGCAATGACTGAAGCTGCAAGTGATGTAGCAAGACCTTTACGCAAGAGATTGCCTGATGAACGCCGCAGTATTACTCATAGATTCTCAGTGGCAGGTCACGAAGGTTATCTGACAGTTGGATTATATGAGGACGGTGCCCCTGGTGAGCTATTTATCACCATGAGCAAAGAGGGTAGTACTCTATCTGGAATTGCTAATGCTTTGGCATTATCGATTTCTCTGAATTTGCAGTACGGAGTGCCAATAGAGACTTTAGTGAAGAAGTTCTCACATGTGAGATTTGAGCCTAGTGGTTTTACAGAAAATCCAGAGATTCCTATGGTGAAATCTTTGATTGACTATATTGCCCGCTGGTTTGGAATCAAGTTCTTAGACAAAGACAAGGCCAAGCAATATCATAACTCTGAACTAGTGGACAGAGCATATGGTGATCAAGGTTCAATGTCTAGAGTGCAATTCAATACTACCGTGGCGGCGCAAAGTGAAACTGTTATTGTATTCAATCAAAATGCTACAAACATGCCAGCTAGCAGCAAGTCAAACAGCAGTGCCAATGGTGCTGCCCAGCCCCAGGTTTTGGAGCGTGAGCCTAAAACTGGCACTGGATATGCAACTCATATTGACCTGGCTGAGTTCTCTAAATTGCAGCAGCAGCTGGCCAATAAGTCCAACAATGAGGACGCACCACTGTGCTCAACATGCGGCAGTGTGACTATTCGCAATGGAGCTTGCTACAAGTGTCCAGATTGTGGCACCACCACTGGTTGCTCATAATTAGCCAGTTTGGTTAAGCCACTAGTCAAAGTTATGAAAAGAGAGGTCTAACGGCCTCTCTTTTCAGCTTGTATGCTATAAACAATTAAGATGATCATAAATGTACAAGATCCTACTCAATTAATTACCTTGCAAAAGTCTACGCGCCAATTTTCCTTGGTGTTTACTAGTGGTTGCTTTGACCTGCTTCACAGTGGGCATATTTATCTACTAAATCAGATGCGTGTGCAAACACCAGCGACAGCAAAACTAGTAGTGGCAATTCACTCAGATGCTGAAATAACCAAGCATAAAGGCCCTCAACGTCCAATTTTCTCAGCACAGCATCGCGCTTTGCTATTAGACAATATTAAAGCCGTGGATTATGTAATTATTTGGGAGGGCTGGGAGAATATTGTAGATTTAGTCTTTAGATTGGAGCCGGAATTCTTGGCTACCACAGCTGATAATCTTAAGCGCCAGAATTGGGCTAACAGCTGGGAATCAGTCGCTGTGAAGATTAATGCACAGCTTATCGGAATTCCACGGGTGAATGAGGACTTATCTACAACCAGCTTTATTAATAAAATTAGAAATGCAAAGTAGCACTAGTGGCTTTGTGCTGAAACTCGCAAGAGTGAAGGAAAATGATTTAATTGTTAATATCTTCACCCAAGACTACGGAGTGCGTGCCTATTATTTGAAAAATGTGGGCGTTGCCAAAAGTAAACGTAGACCGTTGATAGAGATTCTGAATTTCCTGAAATTTACCAGCCATGAGCGCAACACCGGCCTTGCTTACATTGAAGACATGAAATTGCTAAGTGATTTCGAGTTACTCAAAAACCCTGCCAATATGTTCGCCGAAAGCTTTATTCTGGCGGAATTACTATTAAAGTTTTTGGCTGAAGAAGTAAAGTATGAACTGCTCTGGAACATCTTAGCCAGCTACAACGCGCTAGGCCTGGACTATAAAAAGCAAGCTTTGCTAAGCAAATATCTTTTAATTCACTACAGTTTGCAACTTCTCCAGGATTTGGGTTTCCTGCCTGAGCTGGACTTTGACCATCAAACAGGTGAGAAACTCGACCCTGGCAAACCAATCCTTGCACTAAGGGATGAACCTGGCTATATACAAGTTAATTCTGACATTGGCGAAGCTGAAGTGGTACAAGGAATTAAGGTGCAAAAGTACTTTTTGGCGCATCCTTTAGAAATTGAGAAAGTTCTTCAATTGCAATTAACCCCAGAACTAGCCAACTACTTGCTGAAGTTGCAATTACAATGGCATGAAGCAGTTCTGGAACGCGAGCTGCAAAGCAAATTCTTACTGAAACTGTAGATTTTACGGTAAGTCAGCTGCCAGAATAGCTGCCAGGTACATACCAAAAAACCACCGGGTTTAGCCAGTGGTTTTTTGTATAACACTTGCACTGGAAACCAAACTCTAGGAAGGCATAATTACGCTATCAATCACGTGAATAACACCGTTGCTACACACTAAGTCAGTCTGAGTGACGTTAGCTGCGTCTACCATTACACCAGAGGCATTGGAGACCTTGATCTCACTACCTTGCACAGTCTTGACCATAGTGCCATCGGCTAAAGCCATTACATCTGCTGCCATAACTTTACCAGGTACTACGTGGTAGGTGAGGACTTTAGTTAAAAGCTCTTTGTTGCCAAGTAACTGTTCTGCAGTCATATTTAATGCTGCTAAGGCCTTAGCAAAAGCTTCATTTGTCGGTGCAAACACTGTGAACGGGCCAGCACCCTTAAGAGTCTCAACTAAGCCAGCTGCTTGTACTGCTGCTACTAAAGTTGAAAAATTGCTGTTTGCTGCTGCTGTAGATACTATATCCATGTGTTAAATAACTAAACTTAAATATAATATATCCTAACATGTTAACTCCCCAGAACCTAGCCTTCTTATGTAAGGATGAAGGACTAGCTAATAAGTTAAGCTAATAAGTAAAGCTGCACTTCAGTAAGCGCGTACACTTTTGGCTGTTTCTAAGTATGGATCGTTTCTGACTCCACCCCGGATCACTTTAGATCTAAATCAGATACATTGCGATTCATTTTAGATACAAACTTAAAACAAGCAAAATGTGTTAACACTCCCGGACTTAACTAGACTCAGTCACATTCAGCCATACTCTGCCTCACAGCCAAATTATAGTAAAATACAATTATAAGTTTATATTAACTCCGCCGTGGTCTCAAAAAAAAACTTCAATCTGGTGGTCTCTAGCTGGCCCAGCGCTGGTGGTACTACAATTTCCTTAGTTTTAGCAGAATTATTAAAGTTAAAATATATATACGCAGGTGGAGTGCTAAAGGAGTGGGCTAAGTTAATGGGTTACGACCCTACAAGCGACCGCTTTCATGAATGGGAAGCTAACTACGGTGAGGTCTGGGATAGATTCTGGGAAAGTTATATTGCCGACAAATTATCTAAGGAGGCAAACTTTCTTTGTGAAGGTAAGACATTGGGGTTTCTATTGGCACCTGATAAGGCTTTTGAGATCGTGATAATTGCCGATCTAGAGGAGCGGGCCAGGAGGGCTGGTAAAGATCAGCGCAGCGAGTCAATTGCTGCCAGAGATCAACTTTTAGCTGAGCGTTGGAAACGGCTTTTTGGAATTAAGCTATTAGATAAGCAGTCTTTAGCTGCCAACTACGATTTGGTCTTAGACAATACTAATCTCACTATTGCCACATCTCTAGAGATAATCTGGTCTAAACTCGCAGAATATTATAGCGAGGTTGAATTTACTGCAGAGCAGGCTAGTACAATTGACCAAGAATTTTGGCAGGATATGAAAGCTGGTAAGAGTGGAAAAGATCGCTGGAAATCTAAACTGGAGGAACAGGGATTGTATTATACAAATGAGCATGTATTTAAGGATTGGTTAGACAACTACCAAGACAAATTCAGTCAATTACCTGTGGAAATGCAACTAGCGATAAAATTATAAGCATGAACATAGCCATTATTGGCGGGGGCTATACAGGGTTGACTGCGGCGTACTACTTGTCGAGAGCGGGTCATCAGGTGAGCATTTTTGAGGCTGGCCCGGAAATAGGTGGATTGGCTAGTGGGCTGAAAATTGCTGGCGCCAATATCGAAAAGACATACCATCATCTTTTTAAAACGGACACAGACATTATCGAGCTTGCGGCAGAATTAGGCGCACAAATAGATTGGTATCCAAGCTCAGTGAGTATTTATTGCCAAGGACAACTATACGATTTCAATGGACCTGGAGATCTATTGAGATTCTCAGCTTTATCTTTTGTCTCGCGGCTACGCACAGCCATAGTACTGGCTTTTCTAAAATTCTATAATAACTGGCAAAGCTTTATAAATATTAGTGCCTATCAATGGATGTCGAGATGGGCTGGGGCAGAATCTACCCAAGTAATTTGGGGGCCGCTATTACAAGGCAAGTTCTCAGGTTTTGCTCAGCAGATTTCTATGGCCTGGCTGTGGGCAAGAATACACATTCGAGCCAATTCACGCAGTTTCAGCTTGCAAGATAGTGCAGAATACTTGGGCTATTTCCGCGGGGGATTTCATAGCTTTACCACTAAATTATTAGCGGAACTAGCCAAATATAATGTCAAGGTTTATGTGAACCAGAAAGTTAGCGCAATTAGCTCAAATCTTGACACTGGCCTTGTTAGCATTGAACTGTCAGATTCGGAGGCAAAGTTTGAGCGCGTATTAGCCACTATCCCATGTCACACATTTGCGAAGCTAATTGGAACAGACAGCCAAGCTTCCCCTGCTTATCTAGGTCAACTAACTGCTATAGAATATTTGGGTGCAATTTGCTTAATCTATAGCAGTAAACAAAGTTTATCCAAATCTTATTGGCATAATATAAATGACAAGAGCTTTCCATTTTTGGTATTTTTGCAGCACACTAATCTAGTGTCTAGGAGCAATTATCAAGGACAAGAAATATACTACATTGGCACTTATTTGCCACATGACCATCGCTATTGGGAGACAACAGAGGCAGAGATTTTGATTGAATGGTTTGCTGCTCTCAAGAAGATCTTCCCTGAATTCGATGGCTGTCAGGTTCAAGAGCGACATTTGTTTAAATTGAAAAATGCTCAGCATATTGCTGATTTAAATTATCAGTCTAAGATTCCAGCTGTTACTACGCCACTAAAAAATGTCTACCTGAGTAACTTTTCACAGATTTTCCCTGAGGACCGGGGTACAAATTTTGCAGTTCGTGAAGGTAAGAAAGCTACTAATCTAATCCTGCAAAACCCAAATTGAGAAAACTGTTTGAAAAGGACATAACTATTTATCTGATTTTTACAGCAATCTGCTTGCTAGTATTTGTCTGGCAGAGTCTCTCCCACACGGTGCTGTACGATGAGGGACACTATTTCTATAGTGCTTGGTTTGAAACTCAAAACTTGCAGATATTCGTGGATTATTTCAATGTAATTCAAAAGACACCTGGAGTTGTCTGGCTCTTAAGCGTCTGCACGGCTATCTTTGGTAATACCTGGACTGCAATTTATGCGGCCAGGCTGATTTCAGTGCTAATAAAGCTCCTTAGCACTTTGGTGCTATTCAAATTGCTTAAACCAATTGACCGCAAGTTTGCAATTGCCAGTAGTCTCTTATTCGCCGTTGATCCATTGAGTAATGCAGGTTCAGCATTTATACATACCGAGACATTTAGTAATTTCTTTTATCTAGTGGCCAGCTATGGTTTGCTACAGTTACCCAATAGCTGGCAAAAATGGCGCTGGCTGTTAGCAGGCATTGCACTGGCTCTGGCTTTCAGTTTTAGACCCACAGCTGTGATATTCGGACTGGTAATAACTACTTTCCTGCTGATTGAGGCCTGGGGAGCATATCAGCGAGGAACAGAGAAATCCATATTCAAAACTATTCAGACAATTTTCGCAAAGTCTCTCCAGTTATTGCTGGGTATAGCAATTGGACTTTTGCCTTTGAGTATTTACCTAGCTCTTAATCATGGCTTTGAGCCTTTCTATCAGTCAGTTATCACTTTCAATAATATCTTCAGCTCTGATACCCTAAAGTCCGGCTTAATTAACAAACTCTATGATATTCTCTGGCAGCTGCAAAATTACCCGATTATTTATGGATTTGTCATAGTGTTTAGTTCCCTTGGTTTAGTAATTCCTGCTGAAAAAAGATTCGCACGAGTGCAACTGTTTGCCAGAATTTGGTTTGTGCTTATGGGACTGGTTTTTCTGCAAGGTCAAAGCTTTTTTGATCATTATTTTATCGAGCTACTAGTGCCCGCTTACATTTTAGCTGGATTAGCATTTTTGCCTTTAATCAAGCACTTCAGATTTCAGGGGTTACTTACACTGCTATTCAGCGCCATTTTGCTACAGGGCCTCATAATGCGCTCTTTTGCAATTCCAGTTTATAATTATCGTAATGGCTTGCTTGAAAACACGACAGTACAAACCATGTTAAACGACCCCAGCAAGAAGATCTACACTAATCTACCAATTTTGCTGTACTTCCAAGGTGTTGTAAACAAGAACTACTCATATGGCCAAGGGCATGAACAGGCCTATGCCAGTGCTGGATTGGCAAAGTATTATGGTGAGCGCGAAATTGACCCTTTAGTTAGTATTCGCACTAGCAATCCAGACTTGGTGGTGCTCCAGCGCGTCAAGGATTATGCCAATTATCCAGAGCTTTTGTACTACCTAGATAAGAATTATGACAGACTCTATATAAGCAATCTAGAGCCGGAAACTGCTGTCTACTATCAGTAGAGAGCGTTTATTTATGATATAAATAAATATGAATATACTTGTAACAGGAGGTGCGGGGTTCATTGGCTCTAATTTTGTTCGTTATTGGTCTGACCGCCACACAGAGGATAAAGTCTATGTATACGATAAATTAACTTACGCCGGCAATTTAGCAAATCTTACAGGCTACCTAAATGTAAAAAATGTATTTTTTGAGCAGGGAGATATCTGCGAAAAGGCGCGTCTTGAGGAAATCATTTTGAAATATGAAGTTGAAACAATTGTGCACTTTGCTGCTGAAACACATGTAGATAAAAGCATTGATGGTCCTGGCGCCTTTATTCAAACCAATATTGTGGGCACATATACCATTTTAGAACTTCTACGTGCCCATCCAGAGATTCGTTTTCACCATGTCTCTACCGACGAAGTATACGGAGATTTACCTTTAGATCAGCCGGAAGCCAAGTTCACTGAGAACTCGCCTTACTCACCCAATTCACCGTATTCAGCTAGCAAAGCTGGATCTGATCATTTGGTGAGAGCTTATCGACGCACCTTCGGCATTCAAGCCACAGTGTCCAATTGCTCCAATAATTATGGTCCTTTTTGCTTTCCAGAGAAATTGATCCCTTTAGCTATTACCCGCGCCATTTTTGACCAGGAGATACCAGTTTATGGAAGTGGTGAGCAAGTGCGAGATTGGATTCATGCTGAAGATCATTCTCTAGGTATTGAGCTAATCTTGACAAAAGGCAGGTTAGGGGAGACTTACATGCTGGGAGGCAATGGCGAACGCCAAAATATTTGGATCGTCAGAAAGATTTTAGAATTGCTGGGCAAGAGTCAAGATTTGATGGTGCATGTAGGCGACCGCAAAGGACATGACCATCGTTACGCAGTAGATTTTTCTAAGGCCACTTCTGAACTGGGTTTTAGTCCTATGAAAGATATTGATACTAGACTTGCCGAAACCGTTAGCTGGTACCAAGCCCATCAAGACTGGTGGCTACCAGCGAAACCAGAAGCAGACAAATTAGCTGAAAAATATTTAAGTAATAGGCTTGCTTAACTTTAACTCTCTGGAAACTATGAAGGGCATAATTCTCGCTGGTGGTTCTGGGACAAGACTTTATCCTCTGACTATCGCAGTCAGTAAGCAGTTACTGCCGATTTATGACAAGCCTATGATCTATTATCCTTTGTCGACTTTGATGAAAGCGGGGATTAGAGAAGTCTTGATCATTACTACTCCCAGAGATAGAGACAGTTTTGAGAAATTATTGGGGGACGGCGCGCAAATAGGCTGCTCATTTAGTTATGTAATTCAAGAAACTCCTCGTGGCTTGGCAGATGCTTTTATTGTTGGTGAGAAATTCTTAGCAGGTGACAGTGTAGCAATGGTGCTAGGGGATAATATATTTTATGGCTCTTCTATGGATGAAGGTCTAAAACAATACGTGAATCCTGATGGCGGTGTGATCTTTGGCTGCGAGGTCAATGATCCTGAGAGATATGGGATTGTAGAATTCGATAGCAAGATGCAGGTAGTCTCGATTGAAGAAAAACCTCTGAATCCTAAGTCCAATTATGCTATTCCGGGGCTTTATTTCTTTGATCATAACGCTCCAGCAATTGCCAAAGAAGTGCAACCAAGCGCCAGAGGCGAGATTGAGATTACAGAGATTCACAATGCCTATTTAAAGCAAGGTAAACTTAAAGTACATCTCTTAGATCGCGGTACAGCCTGGCTAGATACGGGAACTTTCGCCTCATTAAATGATGCCTCCCAATTTGTAGAAGTTATAGAAAAGCGCCAGGGCTTTAAGATTGGCTGTATCGAAGAAGAAGCCTATAGACAGGGATTTATTGACGCTGCGCAATTACAAAAGATTAGCGAAAGTTTACTGAAAAGCGGCTATGGCCAATATTTACTAGATCTAATTTCCTAGCACGTTTCACCAGCTAACTAATTAGCTATTTGCTAGTTAGAAATAGCTGCTTCAGAGCTGCAAATTTGCGCTTAAGGGGGTAATGTCTTAAGGCAATCCTGGCCCATGCTTTTTTTTTGGCAGATTCCAGATTGTAAAGCTTATTTTGGTCTGTAGAACGCATCCACTTATGATCAATGCTGGTTTTGCCAGTATATATGGCCTTCCAGCCGGCTTTTTGAGCGCGAATAAATAGCTCTACTTCATCCAGATGCAGTTTAATTGCACGCCAATAAAGCCCAATTTCATTGAGCATCTGCACTCTTAGGAGTATACAAGCTCCAGTCACCCCAAAAACTTCCTCATCACCAGCAAACTGTCCTTTATCAGTTTCCAAAAAGCCGCGATCATAGGCCTGCAAGAATCCATCATAGATTAAGCCAGCAGAGTTAATCTTGCCATAATCCTGGCTTTGACCACTACCCAAGAGAAATTTGACTTTAGGACCAGCAGCCCCAATTTTGGCCCCACTATCAATCGCTGCGCGTAAAACCGATAGCAAGTCAGGTTTCACGATTGTATCGGGGTTAAGCACTAATACGTACTCAGGATTGTAGTGCTCAATTGCGTAGCTAATGCCAAAGTTATTGCCTCCAGTGAGGTATAGATTCTTGGACATGATTTGCAGATCTACTTGCGGAAAATGCTTTTGAACCAGAACCACGGTCTTATCTGTAGAATTATTATCTACCACCAGTATGTTAAAGTCAGGGTAGGCCTGATCCTGGACGCTCTGCAGACAATCAACTATATCAGTTTCATTGTTCCAAGTGACGATAACTACAGTGATATTGCCTTGTTGCATAGTCTAATTATATGTTTAATCCAGCAGTTTAGGCCACACTTCATTCACAATAGTTCTTTGAGCAGATTCCTTAGCAGTTTGCTCCAAAATCTCTCTTAATTCTTGTTTGTCAGCCTGCTTCATATTCTCAGCCAATTCTTTAGCAATCTCTACTAAGCGCTCTTCAATTGGTTTCATCTTGATGCCTGCAGCAATCAATCTATCCATATTTAGAATGGTATCCACTCTTTTGTTAGGAGTCAGTTTGTCTAATTCAGCTCTAGTGATCAAGATAGGGTCTAATTCAGGCAGGATGTATTGCTTTAATACTTGCGCAATTCTGTATGGACTAGTCCATCCTGGATTGGCGGTATGGAATACGCCAGTAGCTTTTTGAGTGATCAATTTCTCTGTCCACTCCAATAAGTCTTCTAGCACAGTCAAACTATTAGGAATATCGATATATCTAGTAAATGTCAGCATCTTGATCAAGGTATTACGGTGGCTTAAAGAAGCAGTGATTGGTTGTCTAGGTCTCAAAATCATGTACTTGAACTCAGCTGACTTGTTAAATGCTATCAACTCTTCTGCCCATACCTTAGTCCAAGAGTAGAATGCCGCTGGGTTTGGCTCATCGGTCTCAACTTTAGCATCATTTTCATCGGTACTTTGATAAATGCAGCCACTAGAGAGATGTACAAAGTAAATTCCCAATTTATCGCAAGCTGTAGCAATATTGTCAGCTCCCAGGACATTGGAATTAAACGAGTCTAGTTTGTTATTGGCGCAATATTCCAAGCTAGTACGTGCAGCACAATTGATTACCACTTCAGGTTGCTCTTCGCTAAGCACTTTAGCCACGGCTGCTGCGTCCGTAATATCAATCAGTGGAATCGACACTTCCCAACCCTTAGACGCAAAGTATTCCTTGTATGAGCCACCAATCTGTCCATTACCAAAAATTATCATTTTCATAGTTTTAAATTTTCACATTAATTTAAGCGATAGGAAATTCTAGCAGACTTGTGTCAAATTTAGAATTTTGAATTCATGTATAATTCAATACCAGCAGCAAGGTGACTAATTAATCTGCCGGGGTAGCTCAATGGTAGAGCAATGGTATCGTAAACCAGAGGTTGTGGGTTCGATTCCCGTTCCCGGCTATTTATCGGAATGTGGGTTCATACTAGTTAGTTTTTACTATATAATCAGAGGTATAAATAACCTTTAACTATGCAAGACAAGAGTAAAATTTTCATTACAATTCCAGCATATAATGAATCGGGAAAGATCAAAGATGTTGTACGAATACTCCATGATAAAGGATTTACAAATATTGTAGTAGTTGATGATGGTAGTAAAGATGATACATATTCACGCTTAAGCTCTACAAAAGGAATCTTCCTACTGAAGCACATCATCAATCGAGGGCAGGGAGCAGCACTGCAGACAGCACAGAAGTTTGCTTTGCTTAAGGGGGCAGAACATATCGTGCATTTCGATGCCGATGGCCAGCATAACCCAGATGAGATTATGAAGCAAGTGGAAATTTTGCAGAAAGAACGGTGTGACATAGTAATAGGTTCTAGATTCTTGGGCAAGGATAACAAGTCTAATGTGCCATTTAAAAAGGTACTCTTGTTGAAAATGGGCATTATTTTTACCTGGTTCACTTCTGGTATTCGCTACACCGATACTCACAATGGTTTCCGAGTAATGACTCGCAAAGGAGCAGAGAAATTGACTATCACTTTTGACAGATTTGAGCATGCGTCAGAGATATTGAATAATATTCGCAGGCAAGGAGTGAGCTATGTTGAGGCTCCAGTTACTATTGAGTACACTGAGTACTCCAAAGCGAAAGGCCAAAAGATTAGCAATAGTATCAATATTCTCTTAAATATACTATATAAAGATATCTTAGATATTCTTAGCTAACATGCTGATCATCAAACTAGTTCTAACAATCATCGCTCTATCAATTATCTACAAGAGTTTACGCTACTTTCTAAGATATTCCACACCTTTATCACTAAGCTTAGCGGCAGTGGGAGTGCTGATGTTCTTTATTAGTTGGGCACCTGAAATACTGACACTTTTCGGAGTAAGTCAATCAGGATTTGTTAATAGCATCAACTTTGATATAGTCATTACCGCAACCATTGCTTTAGCACTATTTATATATGGATTCCTGAGATTAGGCAAAGCTTTGCACAAGAGCCAGGTTGAATTGACTAACCTGACTAGAAGCCTAGCCATAGAAAATGCTCGTGAAATAAAGTAGACTAAGCATATAATTCAAAGTGGTATAATTTCGAGCATGAACTCCAGTTTAGTAAGTCAAAACAATTGGGACCTGTTAGTGGAGTTGGTCAAAACCAACTTTAAGATGAGGTATCAAAACTCAATCCTAGGTGTTATTTGGGTATTAATCAAACCCTATGCCACCTTTGTAGTACTTTACTTTGTGTGGACGCGTATTACCACTGTAGTTATACCCAATTATCAGCTATACCTGCTTTTAGGGATTATCATGTACACTTTCTTTAATGAACTGATTGTCTTAGGACAAATGTCATTACTAGAGAAGGCCAATATTATTCTAAAGGTGAATTTTCCTAGACAAATTGCTGTATTAAGTAATTTGATTAGTGCTTTGATCAATCTAGGTATCAATTTAGTATTTTTCTTTATTATTGCCCTTGTAAGTAACCTGGGGATTACACCTCTGGGCTTAGTATACCTCTTGGTAATCATCTTCATTATCTTTATTGGATCTCTAGGAATCTCATTCTTTAGCAGCATTCTTACTATCAGATATAGGGATTTAAAGAACATCATAGAATTAGGCCTATTCCTACTATACTGGGCTACCCCAATCTTTTATATCCTAAATACTAATGTTGTAAGTGGAAGTACTTCTGACTTAATCGCGTTGAACCCATTGGGAGTGATTATTAACCAATCACGCGCAGCTTTAAATATTTACGGCACTATCAATTTGACCGTTATGGCAGGATACTTCTTAGCAGCAGTTGTCTTATTTATACTCGGCTGGTCATTTTTCAATGCGAACATTAAGAAAATAACCGAACACTTCTAAACATGGATCAAGACGTAGTCATCAGCGTGAAAAATATATCTAAAACTTTCAATCTCAAAAGTGATAGGAAGGATTCATTAAGAGGACTATTCACTAACTTCTTTAATCAAGGTAAGACGAATAAATTCACAGCCTTGAATAATGTTTCTTTCCAAGTTAGCAAGGGTGAATTTCTAGGAATTGTGGGACGAAACGGCAGTGGGAAAAGTACCTTACTAAAGATAATTGCTGAAATCTACGAACCAGACAAAGGTGGTCAGTTAGGCATAAAAGGCAGAGTTGTGCCATTTCTAGAGTTGGGAGTGGGCTTTAATCCGGAGTTGTCAGGTCGAGAAAATATCTATCTCAATGGAACTATCCTGGGGATGACCAGAAAATTCCTGGATCAGAAATACGAGGAGATAGTGGAGTTTGCCGAACTGGCTGAATTCATTGATGCTCCAGTAAAGAATTACTCCAGTGGGATGGTAGTTAGGTTAGCATTCTCCATTGCAATTCAAACGGACGCAGATATATTTGTCCTGGACGAAATCTTGGCAGTGGGTGATGAGAACTTTCAGCGTAAATGTTTGGGTATTATCCATGACCTAAAAGCTCAGGGCAAGACTATTCTGTTTGTAAGTCATAATTCCGATGCCATTATTCAATTATGTAATCGGGCAATACTAATTCACAATCATAAAATTCTAGTGGACGGTAGTCCAGAAAAGGTAATCAATCGCTACGCTAAGCTCAATAACCCTTCTCGAAGTAAAGCTAATGCCAAAGCAACTAGTACCGAATTGGTAAAGAACAACAATCGCTGGGGAAATATGGATGTTGAGATTAGTAACGTACAATTGTATAAAGGACAGGCTTTAGATACAGTCTACACAGAGAATGATGACATAGAGGTTTCATTTGATTATAAAGTGAATAAATCTATCAATAACTTAGCTTTTGGGATTCTGGTGCATACACTTAGTGATATTTATGTAACTGGCACAAACATTGACTATGACCATAGCAACCCTAAACAAGCAAGGCCTGGCAGCTATAGTGCGAGATTTTCCGTACCAGCTAAATACTTTCTGAATGGGGAGTACAGATTGAGCGTCAGTGCTTATGACATGGACACTATTAGCGCCTTGGACCACCACAATAAGCTTTATCAGTTTACTGTGGATAACAGTAAGCGAGATCAGGGACTCGTAACCCTGCCATTTAGATGGCTTAAACTTAGATAATTATTACTATGCAATTTACTGGAGAAAGATTGATCCCCGAAGTAAATAAGGGTTATGCCTTCTTCTATGAACACTTAGCAAGGTATTTATTTTCCAGTCAATTTGTCACTGGTAAGGTAGTTTTAGACGCTGGCTGTGGCTCAGGCTATGGGTCTAGTATTCTAGTTTCCCAAGGCAAAGCCCAGAAGGTTTATGGGATAGACCTTTCCAGTGAAGCTATTACTTATGCCAAAGAACACTATGGTCAGGACGGTATCACATTTACCATGGACAATGTGGAAGAAATGGAAACTATCGATAAAAACTCTATCGATGTTGTGGTGAGTTTTGAATTAATTGAACACATTAAGAATCAAAACACATTTCTCAACCAGGTCAAAAGGGTACTAAAGCCTGGGGGACTTTTCATAGTATCAACTCCCAATAAATATAATTATCCAGAAGGCAACCATTTTCATGTTAACGAACTGTACCCTGAAGAATTTGAGCAAGAGCTGCAGAAACACTTCAAAAACACCTCGCTTTTATTGCAGGACTTCGACTTTGCGCAAATTATCAAGCAGCTTAAGCCAACCGCTATTAAAATTGAAGAGGAGTTTGTGCCTACTGAGATGCTGAACTATGTTGCTCCAGCGACCATTAAAACCGCTCAATATATTCTCTGCATTTGCAGTGATGATAAGTTACCTGACTATCAACTTGTCGGACTCACAGCTAATAATGTCGATAATTTTGATTTGACCCAGGGTTTGTTAACCCTCAATGAACAATTTCAAAATATACGAAAACAGCTAGCGGCGTCTAGCAAACAAGCAAAAGATCATGAAGACTATGTATTTATATTAAAAGAAGAAGTAGAGAAGCGGGAAAGAATTATTCAGAGTCTGCACGCAGAACTTGCTACCCTAAAATCTACGAGACTAGTGCAATTAGCACTATCGCTCAACAGCACTAGACCTAACAGGAGAAAGTCTAAATAGCTGGCAGCGTTCCTCAGCGAAGATTATTGAATACTCAAACACCCTATCCTCCAATCACGTTGCGGTGGATCTTTTTACCCACAAAGAAAAGTGGTTCAAAAATAGCGGGAAATCTATTTCGACCTTTTCGTACAAATGTTTTAGTCGCTTCTGTCAAACCTATAGAGTCATCAATACTAGCTTTAAATTTGTTGAAGATCTCCTTTTTCTCGCGCAAATAGTACTCGTATGAGATTCCTTGCACTATCTCCTTGGTCAACGCTGGATTGATGGCTTTAACAACTCCGGAAATCCAATTTAAACTGTAGAGTGTGCCAAATAAATCATATAGGCTTGCTCTAAATGTAGAGTTGTATCCTGTTTGTTGATCTAAATTGATAAGCTCATTTGCAAGTTCAGTAGTCTTAGTATGTATAGTGGCATATAATTCCCCTTGCAGTTTAAGCTCGGCCTCTGTTTTAGCTCCATATATTTCTGCAATTATTTTCAAGACTGGGCCAACATAGATAAATTCATCATACTCTGCAGGGTTTTCTATGTATGCCTTTAAATTGTTGCCCATTGCGAAACTGCGAGCAGTAAACCAGTCCAGCCAACTAAATCCTGGTTTCAGTTGGTGGTTGTGCAAAGCATACACCTTTCTAGAATAATAATGCTGAACTCCTTTTTTCTCCAATTCTTTTGCCCAAATCGTATCTTCATGCAAGATGAGACCTACTTTAAAGTGCTGCTTTAAGTCAACAATGTCTTGTTTTCTAAAGGAAAGATTAGGAGTAACTACTTTGGTATAACTTACTTCTGATTGATTTCGCACCACCTCAAACCCAAACTGAAACTCACTGACCTTAGTTGTGAACTCAGCAATAGGGTGATTGCGAATATCTTTATCCCACTCCACATGACCAACTAAAGTGTAAGGCTCAGGGTGCTTTAGATAAAAATCGTAGTGTCCTTTAAAGAAACCCGGCATAGGCTTTATATCATCTCCCATAATTATGATGTTGTCACCCTTCGCATAACGCAATCCAATCTCTCTAGCAAATCCCGAGCCTCCCCATTTACCATATTTAATATAGCGCAAAGGGAAGTGATCGAATTCTTCCAACAACTTATCTGGTTCACTGTCTGAAGCATCATCTACAACTAATATCTCGCCCTGCAGATCCTCTAACTTTGAGTATTGTTCAATAAATTTAAAGGTATTGCGCAAATTATCTATATGGATGGTGTTTATAATTAGGCTTTGCTTAATATCACCTAGCTGCTTATGACTTGTAGTTGCCTTATCATATATCAGTTCAGTATCGTAAAAATCAAACGCTTTTACTTGGCTCTCATACTTTGGACGCAATTGCTTGTCAATTTCTAAAATCTTCCCCCATATTTTCTGGTAACTATATTCTTGTCTGAGGAAGTCTCGCTTAGCAATTGCTGCTTTTTTCAGAGAATTTATATTAGTAATTACATACTCGATTTGCGTGGCTAGGTCACTGCTATCAACTTCTGCCCATACATATGAAGCATCCGTAAGTAATGATGAGCGATCAATACCTTGTGCAACTGGGATTAATTTGTATTTTATAGGTACATGCTCAGAATGGACTAAATAATCTTTTGGGCCCCCATAGAATGGCGATACAATCGGTAATCCTGCGACTGCCGCATCTATGATCTTCATCCCGAAACCTTCCCCTCTGAAAGGAGCTATAAAGAAATCCGCCTCATAATAGAGTTTTGCTAAGTCTTCATCGTCGAGAAATTTAGACACGTACTGAATTTCTACACCTAATTTCTTCAGGTCCAAGTATTCTTTGGTCATAAAGAAAGGCTGAGTAGGAACCCCACCGTAATTTTTAATTATTAACCTTAATCTTCCCAAAATATCAGGTGATTGTTTCGACAGAATCTGCAAAGCCTCAACTAAATATTCAGTACCGTAACGCACTTCATCATTTGTATTAATAATGAGCAGCGCACTTATCTTGCCTGTACTTGCAGGTTCATTGCTGAACTCATAATTTAGCATCTCCTTCTTATAGCCATGCGGGACTATGTGCACTCGTTCAGCCGCAACCCCAGATTTCAAAAGGAAATCTTGGCAATATTTACTAGATGCTAAGATGACCATCCGGTTATTCTTTAGTGATTCAACCCAATAATCTGAGCCTGATGAATAATCAGTACGTTCATAATTGATATCAAAGGTGCGATAGTCCCTCACCCAAGCTGGCGCCGATTGCAAGTATTCTTGGAAAAAGTGTGTGGTAGATAAGAGCATTGCGCTCTTATTTTGATTATCGACCCTGCTCAGATCATTTATGGCAGTGATTGAAGTGTAGTCTTGCTCAATAACATTTCCCAAATCATCAGCAATCTTTCTAAAGGCTGAAAAGTTAGGAGATTTAAACAAATATATGTCTGAAAAATTTACAGGGGTGTCGATAGCTACTTTACTGCCAGCACTCAATATTTCTTTTAGCACCTGCTTGCCCTTTTGAAGTATTTTCTTAGGTAGAGCTTGCTTGGTAGTTATGTACTCTGCACGTTCCTGGTATAACTCTTGCAAATTAGGTTGCAGTTTATCTTGCCATTTCTCCAGGAAGATCTCCCTGTTCTTGTCGTCTTCTTCTTGTCTACCGTAAGTGCTTTGGCCAAAATGAACTAGTCTCGCATCAGCGTCGCAGTAAGTCTTGTAACCAGCTTCTTTTATCTTCAACATAAAATCTACATCCTCATATCCCCAAGAATAACTTTCATCGAAACCGTCTACTTCTTCAAATCTATCCTTGCGCACAACCACCGAGGCTGCCGTGACTATATCAATGTAACGGCCATGATTAATATAAGGTAGACTTGGATCTTCATTTGGGAAAATATGCTCCGGGTGCAATTCCTGCGAAATACCTATACCGATGTGGTTTAAGTTGCCGTTGGGGAATAAGTGCAGGTTGCCAACAACCGCTATCTCATCTTGCTCAAAATGCCTGAGCATGGTAGCCAAATTATTATTTAGAAGCTCTGTGTCATTGTTGAGAAACCATATAAACTTACCTTTAGCTAAGGTAACACCGTAATTATTGCGAGAAGAGAACGACTTTAAGTGCGCAGCTTCCACAAACTGCAACTTTTGACGGTGAAGTTCGCAAAGTTCTTTTGTGCCATCTATTGAACCCTCATCCAGAATAATAATCTCGTAAGGAGTATAGTTAGGATCAATGTGGTCAAAGATTGAAAGCAAACAACGTTCTGTGAACTGAACGTTGTTTTTAGTTAATATAATAATGCTTGTTAACGGGTAAGCCATAATCTATTGTTATTTAAGCATAGCAATGTCACTTTTCACCATGATGTCAGCTAACTGACTTAAGTCAACTTTTGCCTTCCAGCCCAGTTGTATATTTGCCTTTGCTGGGTCACCAACCAAAAGATCAACTTCTGCCGGTCGGTAAAATTCAGGGTTAACTCTGACTAGCAATTCATGTGTTTTACTATCATAACCTTTTTCATCTTGGCCTTCACCTTCCCAGATAATTTCATTACCAATTGTAAGAAAAGACATTTCAATGAACTTCTTCACGGTTGTCGTCACACCTGTAGCTAAAATATACTCTTCTGGTATTTGTGCCTGTAACATCAAGTGCATACCTTGAACGTACTCCTTGGCATATCCCCAATCCCTTTTGGACTCCATATTACCAATCTCAAGCACTTCTTTAGAACCTTTTTGTCTGCGAGCAACTGTCATCGTGACCTTTCGAGTGACAAATTCAGGGCCTCTAAGCTCGGACTCATGATTAAAAAGAATCCCCCCTACTGCATACATATCGTAGGATTCTCTATAATTGACAGTCATCCAATGTGCATATAATTTGGCAACACCATATGGACTCCTGGGATAGAAGGAAGTAGTTTCCTTCTGAGGAGTTTCCTGCACTTTACCAAACATCTCACTGGTGGAGGCTTGGTAAAACTTAGTATCTGGCTTAAGCGATTTCAGGATATCTAGTATTTTTAGCGTAGCTAATCCATCAACTTCTGCTGTCAATAAAGGTTGCTTGAAAGATGTGCCAACAAAGCTCATTGCAGCAAGGTTATAGACCTCGTCAGGCATAACCTCTTTGAGCACACTATACATATTTGAATACTCAAGTAGATCAAAGTCCAGTAATTTGACCTTGTCTATAATATCCAATCTTTGCAGACGCCAAAGATTTTGTGTACTGGTTCGACGGATTCCTCCATATACTTTATAATTCAAATCAAGAAGGTGTTGTGCTAAAAAAGATCCATCCTGTCCGGTGATACCTGTAATAAATGCTACTTTGTTCGACATTTGTATAAATCTTAAGTTAAAATTTCTTTATTGTAGTTAGCAATATGAATATATTACCACAGCATTTAAGTTACTTCTTACTGTTTATTGGAATAACTTTAGGACTATTCTTGATCAGCACTTTTGTGAGGATGATCAAGCCTAGAGTAGGGTATGGACTAATCATAATTTGCGGTTGGGTAATATTTATTAATATCCTAGCGCTCTGTGATTTCATAGGTATTCCAGTTTTTCAGACCACATTAGCCATTGTTTTTGGAGCGGTAATACTAGCTATTCTGCAAATTCTAAGGTTTAAAGATAAATTTAAAGATGTATACCTATCGCATAATTCCTTTAAGGAGTTAACTGCGCTTTTCATTGTCTGGCTGGTGGTGCTAGGTGCGATCTCAATACCATTGTTGCGTATATTTCCTCAATTTACAGCAGTACCCGGACACTTTGTGAGCAATGACAGCGTTGTTCATGGATTATTCGCGAGAGGTTTTGAGTTCACACGTAGTTTGGACATCGCCAATTACTATAACGTGGGTTACCCACGTGGTATCCATTCATTCTTACACTATGCAAGCGATGCTTTGAATATCTCACCTGTCTATAGTCTGTTACCTGGAAGTTTGTTTGCGTTGTCATTTCTAGTTTTTGCCTTTGAATCTATTATAGAGAAGTATAAGTTTAGCTTTTTTGCCAGACTACTAATCACGATTCTAGGTGCTTCGTCATTCTTAGTCTTAGCGTCTGCATACCAAGGATTCTTAGCACAGATTGCTGTAATACCTATTGTAGTTTTTGGTGCCAGCTTCATCCTTATGTATAAATTTACCAAGGCAAATTTATTGGTTTTTGCTCTTATCTCTATTTGCGTCTTAAATATATATGGAGTCTTTGGTCTTTCTATCTTAGGGGTTAGTTTCCTAGTAAAGTTAATACAGTATTTTTTCTCAGGTGGAAGGAAGAACTTCAGACAGAACCTGCAAATTCTAATTTTAGAATTGAATCTTCGTCTCAAAGACTCAGTTTGGTTATTGCCTTTAGCAATATTATTGCTTCCTTCAGCCTTTGCTACTTTTAACATCCTGAGCCTGCAACAGAGTGGTAGTGTGGGGTCAGATTTACTCAGCTCAGTCGGCAATCTCCCTGCAGGCTTTCTTTCACCGCTGCATCTGACTGGTAGCTGGATTTCAACCTTGACTTACAGAGACTATCCTCAAGGTGGAGAATCTGGTCTGACATATTTATTATTAACAGTCTTTGCCATCCAAGTTTTTTTCTTCTCTAGATTAAAGAGTAATTCACTTAAAGCACTAACTGCTATTCTGCTTTTTTTGAATCTACTTACAATTGTAGTATTCAAAAACCAGTATTTACAATTTAAATACTTTACTTTCCTAATTCCAGTCTTCTTATTTAGTGTGGGAGTATCTATATATACCTCTCTGACAAATAAGAGATTTGCAATGGTTATAGTGGGAGTACTGGTTATTATTAATCTTTTATTACCACTGAGAGCTTATAAGTTGATTCCCGTGTTATACCAGTTTCAACTAAGTGAGATTGAATATATTGACAGCAATTACATTGAAAAGGGCAGTGCCTTGATACTAACTAAAGAAGACTGGGTTCAGTATTACCGTAGCGGTAGCGATGACTATTATCCATTAACTTTGTATCTCACCAAAGATTATATAAATCAAAAATTGGACTACGTTATTATGGACAAAGCATATCTACCAGAAATTACAGATTACTTAAATACCAACATTAGCCTTAGAGATCAACTACTCACGAAGTGCAATATCCCTTACGCTGAGCGCTATTTAATCGTAGACTTAAACTGTAAATTAGACTTATAAAACCATGTCGACCAAAATACTCTGTTTCGATCTCGATGATACCCTCATTGACGATAGCTATAAATTTGAAATCACTTTTTGTGATTGCATCAAAACTATCTTACTTGCTTTTGAAACTAAAGCCCCGCAGATCGATGAGATCTTGCAATTGGCTAGGCAGTTGGATAATGACAAACTCCTCAGCTGGCCAGCTGAAAGGCGATATAGCCCTGAGCGACTTTTAAGTACTTGGCTGGATACTTACCAAAAACTTTGCCAATTACACAATGTCGAAGCTAAACCTCATGTAAATTTGATTTTAGAAGGCTTGGTAATGCAGAACTTTGACCCACCATATTTTGTTATTCCTGGAGCAATTGAAACTTTGGAAGCGTTGAAAGAACAAGGAATTTATCAACTGCGACTATTGACCGTAGGCACTGAGGCAATTCAAAGCAAAAAAATCCACAGAACCGGACTAAACAAGTTCTTCCAAGAAATCAATTTCGTAGTTGATGGAGATAAAAAAGCAGTGCTTAGTAGGTTGGCCGACGAGTATGGCATTGAAAATATTACTATGGTAGGCAATTCAATCCGCAGTGATATTAATCCCGCACTGGAAGTTGGTGTTAGGGCAGTTTACATTCCTAGAGGCAGCTGGCATATGTTCAGAGCAGAGCCTATCAACCAGCTTTATAGTAAACTCAGCGATATTGCTGAGTTACCCAAGCTCATCTAGATCTGGCTTAGACTGAAGGTAATCCCTAGCTAGTTCCAGTAATTGTGACTTTTCATTCACAAGTGGCTCGTCAATGACCTTTTCTAATAGATAATTTAACATCTTTCCCATTGATTTTCCTGGCTGTAGCCCGAGCTCTGCCTTTAAATCATGTCCTTTGATATCTAGGTCTGTAATTTTCAATGCCATGTCTTTAGCTGTAATCACTGCTATTCGTTCAGATAAGACCTGTAACTCGCGCGGATTGAAAGCACTTTTGGGATTGGCCAATGCGTCTGCTATTCTTAATTTCAGTAATTCATTAATCATCTCCACTGAGCCTAAGTTGCGAATAAAGCGCCTAATCGCAGAGTCTTTCCAGCCACCAGCGAAACTGGCTTCAGAGTGTTCCTCACGCACGCGCTCTAGTTGCTCGTCAGTAAGAAAGTTTGGATCGAGCAGTGTGTGATCTACATCAATCTGCAGAGATTCTGCGTTGGCAAGATCAGTCAACTTCACACCAATAGCGCTATTGCCTAGACTGCGCCCAATAACCCGAATAATCCCAGAATGAGTTACCAATAATATATGCTTGCCCCAATGCTTCATCAGGAGGTTGAATAGAACTACCTTGACTCGTGATTCCACCGCACTGATAGTTTCGCCACCGGGTAGATATTCTTGACGCTGTGCAGAATTGCCTGGATAGCTAGCTAAGTCAGGGTACTTCAGGCTGAACTCCTCCCAACTTAATCCCTGTAACTCTCCAAAGTGCCTTTCTGCTAACCGTGGCTCTAAAATAACTGGTAGGTTTAATTTGGCTGCCACGATGTCAGCTGATTCTTGAGCTCTGCTTAAAGGCGAACTAATAATCACTTCAATCTTGCTCATGGCTAGGTGTTCTGCAGTTGCCGTCACTTGCTCCCTGCCAACAACTGTAAGCGGGTCATCAAGTTGGCCGTTGACCTTTCCACTAATGTTTAACCCACTTTGTCCATGTCTTAATAGAGTTAGAGTAGTAATATTATCAATTTGATTTTCTTCATTGTAAGCAATAATTTTGCCTAAACTGTCTTTGCGCCAATCAGCTGTAGGGTAATAGAACATATGATGCCTAATCAGTAGCGTAGTCTTAGCAATCTCAGCGTTGGAAAAACGCAAGCGGGTCAAAATCTCTTTTGCCATGTCAGCACCTACCTTATCATGTCCATAGAAATGAGTACCATTGGCGTCTTGAGTCATTGTTCTAGGTTTGCCAATGTCATGCAGCATAGCGGCCAACTTGACACTATCTTCGGCTAGATCTACTGTTTTTAAGGAATGAGTGTAAACATCGTCAACATGAAATTGAGGCTGATCTACACCTATGCACTCTAAGAGTTCCGGGATAAATAACTCCAGCAACCCAGATACTCGCATTAGCTCAATCCCAATGGAAGGTTTAGCCGAATAGAGCAGTAACTTAGTAAATTCATCGCGTACTCTCTCCAAAGACACGTGCTTGGTAACGTGCAAGGTATCTTTAATTGCCTCAAATGTGGCTGTATCAAAACTAAAGCCTAGATTGGCAGCTAGCCTGCAACCGCGCAAAGACCTCAAACCATCTTCTGAGAATCTCTCTAAGGGATCGCCTACTGCTTTTAGCAACTTAGCCTGCAAATCCTTAACCCCACCAAAGGGGTCCACCACATCCTGGTCGGTAACCTCGGCGTCGTCTAGTTTGAGAGCAATTGCGTTGATAGTAAAGTCTCTTCTAGCCAAATCCTCCTGGATGGTTTTGGTAAACTCCACTTTGGCTGGCCATCTACCTCCAAAATAATCTGCTTCGGATCTATAAGTGGTAATTTCTATATCTTGCATTTCTCCTGCCTCATCAGGCAGCAGCACTAACATTGTGCCGAATTTTGCTCCCGTGGGGATAGACTTTGGGAATAGTGCTTCAACTACCTCAGGATAGGCATTGGTGGCAATGTCATAGTCTTTAGGGTTCTTGCCCAGCAATATATCTCTCACTGAGCCGCCAACTAGATAGGCCTCGTGTCCAGCAGCCTGCAGAGTCTGAGCTGCATCTAACACATATTTTGGTAAATCCTTTTTAATCTGCGTCTTAATTTGCATGTCAATTTTGATATGACTAATTGTATCAGGCATAGCTATTGATGTCGCCTGCTTGGTTTGGCTAGCTTGCTTGACTAGCTAGCCAGGGTGAAACGGAATACTGGCATGATCAATACTGAATACTTTGTTTTTAGCCTGCTGATGCAGGATGTCAGCACTGCGCAAAGTAAAGGAACCAAATTTATGATTAATCTGATCAATGGCTTTATCTAGCTGTATCAACTTAGAAGAGCGTGATTCCAATAGTTGTGGCTGTTGCCCAGAGTGTAAATGTGTAATTGTCACTGCCATAAGCCTAACTTCAATACCATTGATGTCAAGGCCTTGCAGCAATTTGTCTGCTGCTTGATAAAGATGCTCCCCATGATCACTAAAAAATCCTAAAGCTATTTGAGCATGGAGTCTAGGCTTGCGCCCCCAGCCGTAATTCTCTTCTCTAGCAGGTCTTAAAATTAGACCGACCACGCCTGCCAATTGCTGGTATTTACGTAAACGTAAACTAAGTTTTTCACATAGTTTACGTGCCAAAGTCTGGAGTTCATGCAAATCGCTGGTAGCACGGTCTAAAGTGTGAGCATGCTGCATAGACTTCTTGGGCTTGCCTATTAGATTGGAATGTACAGGATCTTCACATTCACCGTTGGCAATCAGCTGTAGTCTATTCCAATAGCTTCCTACTAAACTCTCTAGTACTCGCTTATCCAAAGCACGGATCTGGGCGGTATTGTGGATACCCAGGCTATGCAGTTTGGGTATAGAGTTATAGCCAATCCCCCAAATCTCGCGGAAGCTAAGCTGATCCAGGAACTCAAAGCGCCGTTCCCAAGGAATCACTGTTAAACCATCAGGTTTCTTAAAATCTGAGCCTACTTTAGCTAAAAGCTTATTGGAGCTCACCCCGATAGAGCATTTAAGTACAGGGCTAATCTTTTCAGCTATTGTGTCTTTGATTTGTTGCGCTAATTCGACCACGCTGAGCCAAGGTCGAATAGCCAGGTAGTCAGTCATGTCTAGGAAGAATTCGTCAATACTATAAACTTCTAAGGTATCTGTAAACTGCTGCATAATCTTGGTTAATTGTTTATTGAATTCATAATAGTTTTCATGTTTGGGAGTAATCGTAATTAACTCTGGGCAAGCCAGTTTCGCCTCTGGCAATCGCATGAAACTAGCGACGCCCCGGGATTTGGCTTCATAGGATCTAGCCAGGATCGCCGCACCCTGATAATTGTTCGAGCTCACCACTGCCACTGGCCTACCTCGCAGGGATGGATTTAATACCTGTTCTACTGAAGCAAAGAAAGCATTCATATCTAGATGGAAAATAATACTCATACGAAGATTATAGCGAATATTGCTTCGAAGCCGAAATGATTTTCGGTTATGTTATGATGGGCTAATATCTAATAAATTCATAATGCGCAATACTTCTTGGCAGAAAGTGGCTGATTGGTACGACAAACATCTAGGCAAAAGCGGCGAGGGTACGTACCACAAAGAGGTTATTTTACCTGAAATCTTAGCGCTGTTACAGAGCGAATTTCCTGAAAATTCTTCAGCGCACACTGGCAGTTCACCCTTAATTCTGGATTTGGCTTGTGGACAGGGAATTATTACCAGAGAATTAGATAAATTAGGTTTTAAAGTTAGCGGACTAGATCTAGCTGCAGATTTAATCGTAGCGGCTAAAAAGTATTCAAATAAACATATTAATTATTTAACAGGTGACGCAAGACAGGCCAGCAAGTACTTCCCTGGTCAAAAGTTCAATGCCATTTTATGTGTATTGGCAATACAAAACATAGCTGAAGCAGAACTGGTAATTTCTGAAAGTAAAAAACTTTTAGCCACAAATGGTAAGCTGATTATTGTGATCAATCACCCTTGCTTCAGAATCCCCAGACAGAGTAATTGGGGTTGGGATGAATCTAAGAAACTGCAGTACCGACGGATTGATCTTTATGGTACAAGTCTATCTATCCCGATTGAATCCAGACCATTCAAAGCCAGAAAAGACGCAAATATCAAGAATGAAATCACCTGGAGTTTCCATCGTCCCTTGAACTATTATTTTGACATTTTAGCTAAGCAAGGACTCAGCGTCAATGGTTTAAAAGAGTGGTACTCAAATAAGACTAGTGAGCCGGGCGGTAAAGCCAAAGCAGAGAATGCAGCGCGACAGGAATTTCCATTATTTTTGTGCTTTGTAGCCAACTGATAAGCCAGCTAGTTAGCCAAGTAGACTGCCAAATTTTACAAATCTATCCAATAGACCAACCAATATTATATAATCTACCAGTTAATTTAGTAATTCACCTATGTCGACTGCAAACAGCACCAATCTTCAAAGTTCGGATCTCATTGGACAACGCGAGCTACGCTTAGCAAAAGTTGCTAAGTTGCGTGAACTAGAAATAGATCCATACCCAGCAAAAACTTACTGTACTCATACAATTGGCCAGATTATTGATGCTGGTGAAGATATAATTGGAAGTGAAGTTGTAGTGGCAGGTAGAGTTGGTTCAATCAGAGGACACGGGAAGATTCTGTTTATCGATATTAATGAGGACAATACCAAGCTGCAATTATATGTCAAAGCTGATGTATTAGAAGTTAAGGAAATTGCAGGTGGGAGAACTCTCAAATTTGACGAGCTAGATCTAGTAGACTCTTTTGATTTTATAGAAGCTTATGGAGAAATCACTAAAACTCAGAGTGGCGAATTATCTGTACAAGTGAACTATCTAAGAATGTTGGCCAAAGTTATTAGGCCATTGCCAGCTACTCTCGAAGATAAGGAAGAGCGCTTTAGACGCAGGTATGTTGATATGAATGTCAATCCTGAAGTGCGTGAACGAATGAAAAGGCGAAGTTTATTCTGGCAAGCGCACCGAGATTTCTTCAATGACCGTGGATTTTATGAAATAAGCATCCCAGTAATTGAGCATGTACCTGGTGGTGGCGACGCTGTGCCATTTACCACGCATATGAACGCACTGAAGGAAGATTTCTTTCTTAGGATTTCGCACGAACTTCCTTTGAAAAGACTAATTGGTGCAGGGTTTAATAAGGTTTATGATATTGGGGCTAGATTCAGAAATGAAGGCCTTTCGGATGAGCATTTACCTGAACATGTAGCTATGGAATTTTATTGGGCATATGCTGATTGGGAGAATGGGATGAAGCTGATACAGGAGCTTTACAAATACATTATTGAGAAGGTATATAGCGGACAAATGGTATTTAATATCAGAGAGTTTGAAGTTGATTTTTCCAAGGAATGGGAGCTGCTGGATTTCAATTCAATCATGCAGGAACGTTATGGAATTAAGGATATTTACACTATTACTATTGAAGAAGTTAAAGAACTATTAACTAAGAACGAAATTGAATTTGATAGAAGTGTAAATATTGGACGGGGTGTAGACGCGCTATGGAAAAGAATCAGAAAAACAATTAATGGTCCAGCATTTCTAATAAATCACCCTAAATATTTATCTCCACTGCAGAAGCCAAGTCTGGAGAACCCTCTGATGGTGGAGAGATTTCAGCCAATTATTGCTGGCAGTGAATTGGGCAATGGCTGGAGTGAGGTCAACGACGCAGTAGATCAATACGACAGATTCTTAGAACAGCAAAAGTTGAGAGATGGTGGTGATGCTGAAGCACAATGGTTAGATATTGATTATGTAGAAATGCTGGAGTATGGAATGCCGCCGACATTTGGCTACGGTCACTCTGAAAGGGTATTCTGGTTTTTGGAGAATGTAACTGCAAGAGAAGGTGTGCCTTTCCCGCTATTAAAAATGGATTACGACAGGTTAAGCAGGGTTATTTACAAAGATGCCTTTGCCCAGCTTGAGTCTGCTAATAAAGATACAGTGGCTGATCTGCGGGATAATCAGAAACTACTGGCATTGCCTAAACTAGGGTTAGCTAGCATCGATGCTCAAGTATCTGAGCGCTTCCCTGGCATTAAGTTTGGCTACCTGGTTCTTGAAGGAGTGAATGTCACTATGGCTAATAAAGCACTGAAGCAACTAAAAGTTAAAGTGGAAACAGATGCTAAGCAGTCATTTCCAGACAAGCAAACCCTGAAGAATACTAACAACATTTCCGGGTTTAGAAAAATTTACCAGGCTAGTGGAGTTGATCCGGACGGTCGTATGAACAGCGCCGAAGCATTGATCAGTAGGGTCTTGAGCGGGAAAGGAATCTACAACATTAACAATGTGGTAGACACGTACAATGCCACCTCTGTGGAGCTTAGCCTGCCGATGGCTGCTTATGACTTAGATCAAGTCGTTGGTAATTTACAGTTAAGATTTGCCGCCGAGGGTGAGACCATTCAAAAAATTGGTGAAACTGAACCGACAGTTATCAAGGCTGGAGAATTGGTCTACAGTGATAGTGAAGGTGTAACCTGCGTTGACTTTAATTATCGAGACGCTGATCGCACCAAAGTTACAGGGCAGACAAATAGAATCATAGTATTTGTGGACGGACATCAAGATGTAAGCAACCAACAAATAGAAGCTGCTTTGGCTATTCTACAAGACAGGCTAAGTGAACACACTGGAGCTAAAGCCACAGGTTTTAATATTGTAGTAGCAAATGATGTCAGTCTGGCCAATACCTACATTGCTAATCATCATCTCAGCTCTTTTCCTAGCCTAGATGACACTCGCAAACTACTACGTGAGAGTGTAAGTGATGAATATCAACGCCATCACGCCGAAATGGTATCTAAGGCCATGCGCGAATATGCTTCGATCATGGCCGAAAAATACCCTGAGCTTTCTGACAGCGAAGCCTTTGACCCGGAACGTTGGGCTGTATGTGGATTGGTTCATGACTGGGACTATCAATTTGATCCTGAGGGCCACCCAGAGCGGAATGTAGATAGGCTGCGTGCAAAAGGCTATCCAGAAGACATCATCCTAGCCATTCTCGGCCACAAACTTGAATTGAATACCTCGCGCATTAGCAAAATGGCGCAGGCCTTACTCGCAATTGACGAGATGGCTGGTCTATTATTTGCATACAGTAAGATGAAAGGAGGCTACAATGATATGGAGGTCAAAGGCGTCCTGAAAAAATTCAAAGACAAAGGTTTTGCCGCCAAGCTAAACCGTGCTGACATTGAACTTGGCATTCAAGAGCTAGGCATCACTTTAGAAGAGCATATTCAAAACCTTATCAGTACGTTTCAACATTAGGGCAGTTGGGCAGTGTAGCACTTGTTCATAGCAATTGTTCATAGCACTTGTTCATAGCAATTGTTCATAGCAATTGCTTAAAGCGCATGTTATAGCTCTTGCTCTGAGTCATCTTCTGTATCTAGGCTTTCCTCATTTGCATTTGTCTTGCGCAAATGCTCTGGAGCTGAGAATAGATTTATGTAGTTAGCACTAACGGAAAAATTAGCCTTAAGCTCACCGTCCTTACTTTGATAGGCAGATGCTTCAGGCTTGCCAAATACTAGCACCACATCCCCCTTACGGACCCGCTTCCCAACGACCTTGGTTTGGTTACTAAATCCCACAACATCGTAGAAGCTTACCTCGTCTTGGCGGTCTTGGCCTC
>Ga0163154_10001432_pt1 | contig 36926 bp, 26 predicted proteins | sample OliLakLV19MP9P1_FD_148649 | JGI IMG/M metagenome (GOLD analysis project Ga0163154, IMG submission 148649) | Freshwater microbial mat bacterial communities from Lake Vanda, McMurdo Dry Valleys, Antarctica - Oligotrophic Lake LV.19.MP9.P1 | ecosystem: Environmental > Aquatic > Freshwater > Lake >... | reverse complement strand
CTGAAAACTATACCTAAAAAAAAAAAAAAAAAAGCGTACAAATTTGAAAAATAACCAAATAAGCACTAACTTTGTAACAAACTATGTTTTTCGTATTCTTAAACATGACTATAGACGTGCTTTATGTAATAGTAGGGGCTATAATAGCCTACTTACTCGGCTCCATACCAACTGCAGTTTGGTATGGCAAAACTTTTCATGGCATAGATGTTCGCCAACACGGTAGTGGCAATGCAGGCGCTACCAACACCTTCCGCGTTTTGGGTAAACGGGCGGGAGTCGTCGTCATGGCGGCTGATATTTTAAAGGGTTTTATGGCTACCGAATTAGCATGGGTGCTTGTAGGCTGGAATCTTGTGGATTATGACCACCTTCTTTTATATAAACTTGTTTTTTACAAACTTATTTTTGGTATGTTGGCGGTTGTCGGGCATATATTCCCTGTATATGTAGGCTTTCGGGGAGGCAAGGGCGTTGCAACGCTCTTGGGTATGATGCTCGCAGTGGATTATCAAACGACACTCATAAGTGTAGGTATATTTTTGATTGTCTTGTTGGTTTTCCGATATGTTTCTTTAGGTTCTATGCTTGCGGCTCTTTCTTTCCCTCTTTTATTGCTTATTCCGCGATTTAAACCTGACGACCCTGCAGTTATTATTTTTGGCTTCCTTATGTCGGCAGTCGTGATGATAACACATCAAAAAAATAATTACTAAACTCATCAACGGCGAAGAGAATAAAGCAAAGCTGTGGAAAAGACGAGAATAAGTAGCCGTTTATTTAGCATTAAAAGTGGTTGTTAGGGTACAGATAGTACATGACAACCTTTTTTTTATTAGACTTTTTACCAAAAAACATGCAGCTTTGAAAGAAAATAAATGAATCAATACGATTATATATTCGCAGGAAGCGGCTGTGCCGCGTTGAGCTTGGCGTGTGCTATGCAAAATACACCTTTGCGTAACAAAAAAATACTCCTGATAGACCAAGATACCAAACGCCAAAATGACAGGACATGGTGTTATTGGACGGCAGAGCCATCTCCTTATGACAGCATAGCCAAAAAAGTTTGGCATACAATACGTGTCCAAACAGACACAACAAATTTGCACTTGCCCATCGCACCCTATCGTTATCAAATGTTGAGGGGAATAGATTTTTACGAATGGGCAAAGGCGGTATTGGGGCAAAACGCGGAAGTACATTGGTTGCAAGCCGATATTTCAAGTATTCAAAATACCACACAAGGCGCTATAGTATATGCTGATGGGCAAGCGTTTACGAGTCAATGGGTTTTTAATAGCTTGCCTCCCCATATCAATACTGCCGATAAGCAAGCCATTGATTGGTTTCAGCATTTCAAAGGCTGGTTTATAAGAACTGAGAAGCCTGTTTTTGATGAAAGCACAGCTACTTTTATGGACTTTCGCACACCGCAGGCAGGCGAGGTGCGTTTCTTATACGTCTTGCCTACCAGCCCGCATGAGGCATTGGTAGAGTTTACTGTTTTTGGTAGGCAAGTAATGGAACAAAGCGCGTACTTGCCTCCCCTACAGAGCTATATACTACAAAAATTAGGTTTGCAGGCAAGTGATTATACGATTACAGAGGAGGAATTTGGTGTTATTCCTATGACTACGCGCACCTTTCCTGCCAAAACAGGTAGTTTTATTATCCAAATCGGCAGTGCCGCAGGCTGTACAAAAGCAAGCACAGGCTTTACGTTTCAGGCTATCCAACAACATACAAAAAAAATATTAGCCTCTTTATTGCAGTACGACCACCCTTTGTTTGTTCCTAAAAACCCACTAAAATATGCTCTATACGACCATATTCTGCTCAATGTATTGGATAAACAACGTATGCAAGGTAGTAAAATATTTGAAATTTTATTTAAAAAACACCCCATACAACGTATTTTACGCTTTTTAGATGGCGATAGCAGTTGGATAGACGAGTTGCATATTATAACTTCTGTTCCTCCGTTACCTTTCCTACAAGCGGCGTTGGATATTTTATGAGGAAAGTTGTTGATTTCTCTGTTTTTTCGAAGATATTTCTAAAAGAGTATTGGGAGCTTTTTCGTTTTTGTGATGGGATTTGATAACAAGGATATGTGCCACAGACGGCTCATCTGTAAACCGAAAGTTGAACGAAAATGTATGCGCCGAGGCGCACAGACGAGCCATCTACGATACAATTCGCGTTGTTTTCGCTATAGATTCTGCAACGGAAAATTTACGGCAACAAAAAATTAGAAGTTTGGTATCCAAAAGAAGAAAGAAAAACAGTATATAGTTATATGACTTATAAACTCGATTTCGAATCTCTCTTTGAGAAGAACGAATTATACTTTTTGGGGCTTTGTATATACTTGGCTACAAACGGATTGCAAGCACAAGATTTGCAACCAACCGACCAGAAAGCACTCATACAAAAGGGCATTGCTAATTTCTTGCCTGCCTCCTGAAATACACAAAGTCTTTGCATACTTTTTTGTTTTATAGCTTTATATCTATAAATACAAAATATTATTTGGTAAAATGTGTATTTATAAAAATATTATCCTTGTTATATAAAATAATAATGCGTTATTGTTTTGTATAATGCCGTTATTTAAATAAATAACGGCATTATACAATTTTTTTTATGATATTCATTCGAATAATGGGGTTATACAAATGTTTTTCTACGATATTTGTTTAAATATTTGCCTTAAGCATTTATGGTTCTTAAAAAATTATTGTGATAGCGTCATCATACAAAACGAAAAGGCGCAACAACTTTTTAAGAACCATATTTTTTAAGCGTCGCTTTTACAATATGTTTTGTACCATACCTGCGGCTACAGTATTATTTGTTTGTTCGTCAATCAAAATAAAGCAACCGTTGGCTTTATTGTGCGTATAGTGGTCGAGAGGTAACATTTCGGCTGTTTTGATACGGACGGTGCCAATATCATTGAGGGCAAAACTATCTGAAGGGTCTAATTTTGCAAGGGTTTGTATGTCTGTTTTGTCTATCAAATCGCGGACTGCGCAACGTGTGCGTTTGCTGTTGTATTGAAGCAAATATTTTGCGCCTGCTTTTAGCGGTTTTGTGTCCATCCAGCAAATGGCGGCTTCAATTTCTTGTGTCAAGGCAGGACTTTCGTTTACTTTTACCAATGTATCGCCACGACTGATGTCTATATCTTCAGTAGTATGTATGATGACGGACATAGGCGCGAATGCTTCTGTAATTTCCTTTTCTGCGAATTCGAGTGCCTTTATATGCGTTTGTAAGCCGGAGGGTAATACTGTGATAGCGTCGCCTTGCTTATAGACTCCACTCAGCACCTTGCCTGCGTACCCACGATAGTCGTGCAAAGCGTCGGTTTGGGGGCGAATAACGTACTGTACTTGGAAGCGGGCTTCTTTTTCTACCCAGCCTTGATGTACTGTTACTTGCTCAAGATGTTCGAGGAGGGTTTGTCCTGTGTACCACGCCATTTGTTCGGAACGTACGACAATGTTATCGCCTTGCAAAGCCGCCATGGGAATAAAAACGATGCTTCCTGCCTTGCCTGCTTGTGTCTGGAGGGGTAGAAAGAATTGTTGGTAGTCGGTTTGTATTTGTGAGAATACCTCTTGCGAATAATCGCGCAAATCCATTTTGTTCACCGCGATAACAAGGTGTTCAATTCCCAAAAGGTGCGCTATATACGTATGGCGCTTGGTTTGTTCAGTAACGCCATGTCGTGCATCTATCAAAATAATGGCTAGCTGTGCGTTAGAAGCCCCTGTAACCATATTGCGGGTATATTGGATATGCCCTGGCGCGTCCGCAATAATGAATTTGCGTTTCTCGGTGCTAAAGTATTTGTATGCGACATCGATGGTTATGCCCTGTTCGCGTTCAGCGCGAAGCCCATCTGTAAGAAGCGCGAGGTCGATTTCTCCGTCTTCTTTGTGTTTGCTTGCTTTGGCGATAGCCTCCAATTGGTCTTCTGCTATAGAGTTTGTATCGTATAATAGTCGTCCGATGAGTGTACTTTTTCCATCATCTACACTCCCTGCAGTGATAAAACGAAGAATATCCATAATGTTTGAAAAATCAAAAGTGGGTTATGAAGTTGCAAAGGTAAGGCATAATGCTGTATTTTATAGATTATTTGTTACACTGCTTTCGATAAATTCAAGCACTGCGTTATAGTTATATGGGTTTCAATGGCAGGCAAGGCAAGGCAACATTTTTTTTGTATTCTCACTTGAAGAAAGATGGTACTCCGACAATTTTAGCGTCGCAAGGTATAAACCACCTAGAAAGATATGGCACACAGTGTTTTGGGCTATGTTCTCTATGTTTCTATGTGGTTCGACACAAAATTTGTCAGAGTACCAAATAAAAGAACTTTGCATACGAATGGCAGGCAAGGTTCTTTTGTATCAAACAGCATGGAGATTATCTATACATAACTGCTTTCACGGCTTCTATAGTGCGTTTTACATTCGGCAAAATAACTTCTATGAGTGTAGGCGCGTATGGAAGTGGAAGGTCAAGGCTGTTCACACGATGGATAGGCGCGTCCAGATAATCAAAAGCGTATTTTTGTACATGGTAAGTGATTTCAGACGAGATAGCCGCGAGTGGCCACGCTTCTTCTACCACCACGAGGCGGTTGGTTTTCTTTACAGAATTAACCACCGTAGCATAATCTATAGGGCGCACCGTACGCAAATCTATCACTTCAGCTTGGATACCATCTTTTGCCAATTCATCAGCTGCTGTGTAAAGCGTCTTCATCATTTTGCCAAACGATACCAATGTAACATCATTGCCTGTGCGCTTTATTTGAGCCACGCCGAGTGGTATCAAATATTCTTCTTCGGGTACTTCGCCTTTATCGCCATACATGAGTTCAGACTCCATGAATATAACTGGGTCATTGTCGCGTATGGAGGTTTTCAGCAATCCTTTTGCATCATACGGATTGGAAGGTATCACGACCTTTAAACCTGAAGTATTGGCAAACCAATTTTCAAAGTTTTGAGAGTGCTGCGAACTCAACATGCCAGCATTGCCTGTGGGTCCACGAAATACAATCGGCACGCTGTACTGTCCACCTGACATGGACATCATTTTGGCGGCACTATTGATGACCTGGTCTATAGCTACCAACGAGAAGTTAAAGGTCATAAATTCAATGATAGGGCGCAAGCCATTTGATGCCGCACCTACACCTATACCTGCGAATCCTAATTCAGCAATAGGCGTATCAATGATACGTTTTGCGCCAAATTCGGCGAGCAAGCCTTTGCTTACCTTGTATGCGCCGTCGTATTCTGCTACTTCTTCACCCATGAGGAAGACGCGTGAATCGAGTATCATTTCTTCGCGAATCGCCTCGCGTAAAGCTTCCCGAAATTCTATTTCTCTTGCCATATTCTTTTTTGCGTTAAAATTAAAGCAGAAATTTGATATATCAAATTTCTGCCCTATTCTTTTTTTATTGTGGCTGTTATTGTCCTGCATTTGGAGCTATTATTACCAATAAAGTTATAAAGCCTAAAATACCTATTGTTCTGGCTACATTGCCTGCTTGCCCATATTTTACGGCTACAATCTTATTGAATCTGCGGTTATCTACAGGTGGCACGTCCTTGTTTGTTGTCTTGATACATTCGTGTATCCAAAACGCTTGGTCTATCACCTGCTCTGTATTGTTGGAAGTAAAATAATCCAAAATTTGAAAGTGTAATTATAATTGGTGCTCCGACAATTTTAGTGGAGTAAGGTATAAACCACCTAGAAAGATGTGGAACATAGTGTTTTGGGCTATGTTCTCTATGTTTCTATGTGGTTCAACACAAAATTTGTCAGAGTACCAAAAATCTTAATCTCTGAAAAGCTTGTTAAGCCAAAATGCATGTTGTGTCATAGCAGGCGAATCTTGCCTACCACAACACAACGTGCATTTTAAATACTTTTGCAAGAAGGAATAAAATTGCAGTATCTTGCCTATGCGTTATACAACAATTTGTAATATTCGTCAGCCATGCGGTCAGACTCAAAATAGTCCAATACATCTTTGACGCTTGCGCTCACTACATTCCACCATTTGCCTTTCTTATCATAATAAGCAGGTATAACTTCGTTTTCCAGTACATCAAGCATGTGTGTAGCATCGAGGTCGTCTTGTTTTTCGGTAGGCAAGGACATATCAACGGCATCGACAGTATAGCCATTGATGCCGTGTTTCACAAATTCGCAAATCCAGCCATCATAAATAGAAACGTTTACGCCTCCGTTCATGCCTGCTGTCATGCCGCTTGTGCCAGAGGCTTCGCGGGGTCTGCGGGGTGTATTGAGCCATACATCGGCACCCAATTTTAAGTCGTGCGAGAGGCGCAACTCGTATCCTGTGAGGACTGCACAGTTGGGCAAATCGCGGGTTGCTTGTACGAGTCCATTGAAAGTATAAATAGCGCCGCTATCCAATGGATATGGCTTGCCTGCCCATATTATTTGTACGGGCATATTTTTGTTATTGACTATTTTCAGGAAGCGCTCCTTGTAGCGGAGTATCAAGTCGGGACGTTTGTATGCCGCGAATCGTCTTGCCCATACTATAGTGAGTACTTCGGGTTTGAGCAACTTGCCTGTTTGGTCAGCCACAATATCAAAAAGTTCTTTTTTCAATTGCTCTTTGCGTGCCACAAAAGCCTTTTGATTGTTCTTTTCCCATGCAGTACGCAAATCTTTATCTGCCCAATAATCTTTGTCTTGAGCGTTGGTGATAGCAATGATAGGGCAAGTGTCTTCATAATCTTTCCACATCTCTTTGGCTACTTCGCCATGTAGTTTAGATACGCCGTTTGCCAATTTTGCGCAACGCAATGCGGTAACAGTATAGTTTAAACTTGCCTGCCCGTGTGTGATTTTCAGAATTTCGGGTGTAGTAAGTTCTTTTTCGAAGAAGCGCATTTCATTGAGTTTGAATGCATTGTGTTCTTCGTTGCCTGCCAATTCAGGTGTGTGTGTAGTAAAAACAAAATGCTTACGCAGTTCTTCTTGCGTTTTGAATTTATTGTTTTGGAGATAAAAAGCAAGTGGGAGTGCGTGTCCTTCGTTGATATGGTAAATATCTGCACCGCCTAAGGCTTCAATCACCTTACCGCCGCCTATACCCAATACGATGCTTTGGGCTATGCGTGTATCAACATTATTGTCATACAGTTTTTCGGTAATAGTACGTGCAAGGTGGTCGTTTTCGGGCAGGTCAGTAGAAAGCAAATACAGTGGCGCAGTGCCGAATGTAGTGGGAGGCAAGTAATAGGCTTTCACATATACATGCGGATTGTTGTGAATCGGTACGCTCACCACTATACCCGTATCAACAAGGAAAGGGTAATGTTTTTCGGTAAACTGAACACGAAGGCTTTGGTCTGCTTGGCGTGTTTGGTCATAATAACCGTATTTCCAAAGCATACCAACTGCAACGAAGTTTTGCTTCAGCTGATAGGCACTACGAAGATGAGAACCCGCAAGAAAGCCCAATCCGCCTGAATATATTTTGAGCGATTGGTCGACAGCATATTCCATGCAGAAATAGGCTACTTTGGTTTGGTATTCGGTAGCAGGAGTGTAATCTTGCTGCCAATACGCAGGGGTTTGGGAAGGGATCTTGGTTGTTTTGCTAGTCTTAGCCATGCTAAACTGTATAAAATGAATATCGCAAAGATAACTTATTTTTAGACTATACGTATTTATGAAACAAAACCTTTTGAGCTTGTATTCAATTTAAATAATTTATATTCAAACATTTACATTTTTGCAAACGTTATCAAAGTTACAACAAATGAAAATATTGGTACTCTATCTGGTCTATGTTTGGGTGGGTTTATTGCATACTTTTTTTGTAGGCACTTGCCTTTATGCCTGGGGGCATAAGTGGCTCGCAGGCAAGGCAAAAGTGTGGGCATTTATAATTGCTTTTCTTGTATTGGCGTTTTTTGAAACCTATTGGATACCCGTTTTTAATTATTTCGGGCTGCAGGTAAGTTCTTCAGATGCGACTGTACAACATACTTTTGGTATAAGTGCTACTGAAAACATAGTCCGTAATTTATCCCCGCGTTGGTGGAATATGCTGTTTTGGATTGTGCAGGCAAGTTTAGCTGTCTGGATATATCAACGACTTTTACGCAAAAAAGAGTAAAATAAGGGCATGCTATACTTGTGAGATGTGAAACTTGTTTTCAACCCTGCAATAAAAATTGTGGTACTCTGACAAATTTTGTGTCGAACCACATAGAAACATAGAGAACATAGCCCGAAACACTGTGTGCCATATCTTTCTATGTGGTTTATACCTTGCGCCACTAAAATTGTCGGAGCACCAGATTTTCTATCAAAATATTTGGCGCAATCGCTTGCATGGCGTAACTTTGCAAAACTTATTGTTAAGCGATTTTGCTAATTCAGTTTTAGGCTAAGTTTACGATATGGCCTGCCGTTTTAGATAGACCAACTAATTAGAGGAGTTACACAAGCTGTGAATGAAAATTATTCTTCGGGGAATATTACTGTCGATTTGAATACTACAACAATCAATACCTTATCCGATTTGGAAATTGTATCAAATCTTATCCGCGAGATGATTTATGCACACATATTGTCTATTACGTACTCATAGATTTTATGCAACTATCTAAATCGCGGGGCAACGATGCTCGCCTTGCTTCCTGCTGTATATTCATAGAAACCGATACCAGATTTTACGCCTTTGTGTCCTGCTTCTACCATATTCACGAGTAGAGGGCAAGGCGCGTATTTAGGATTGCCTAAACCTTCTTGCAATACACGCAAAATATTCAAACAAACATCAAGTCCCACAAAATCAGCCAGTTGCAAAGGACCCATTGGGTGCGCCATACCCAATTTCATCACGGTATCAATATCTTCAACGCTTGCTACGCCCTCAAATAAGGCGTAAAAAGCCTCGTTCAGCATAGGCATCAAAATACGGTTTGACACAAAACCTGGGTAATCGTTTACAATCACAGGGACTTTGCCCAACTGCACAGACAGCTCGTTGATACGTGCCGTTACTGCGCTATCTGTACTATAACCATTGATAATTTCTACCAATTTCATTACAGGGACAGGGTTAAAAAAGTGCATGCCAATCACTTGTGTTGGGCGTTTGGTGGCGGCGGCTATCTTGGTGATAGAGATAGAGGAGGTATTGGAGGCAAGGACAGTGTGTGCTGGGGCAAACTTATCAAGGTCAGCGAATATTTTAAGTTTTGTATCAATATTTTCTGTTACTGCTTCCACGATAAGGTCGGCTTCGGCTACCGCTTTTTGGGTGTCGGTGTGGGTAGTAAGGTTTTTGAGGGTTTGGGCTTTAGCGGCTTCGTCTATCAAGCCCTTGCCTACCTGACGGTCAAGATTGGTGCTGATGGTTTGGATTGCTTTGTCTAAAGCAGGTTGTGAAATATCCATGAGGTTTACTTCAAAACCATTTTGGGCAAAGGTATGGGCTATGCCATTGCCCATAGTGCCTGAGCCAAGTACCGTAATTTTTTTAAACATTTTTTTTTAGATTATTGAATGGTAAACGATAAATTATTTTTTTTGGTGGGCGGATTTCGCCATTATTGAGTATCAAATACTTTCTACAAACTTACAATATTTTCTGTCATAGTAGTATAAAAGGGCATAAGCGTAAGCAAAATCTGGCTCATAAAATATCAAAATAAACGCGCAAAATTTTCGAAACATTGCAGGCTGTATCATAAACCCGCAAACTTGCCTACATTAGTGGTAATTTTAACGCAAATATAGACATTTTCCTGAAATAAATCTATCAGTCTATTTAACGGTATGTGCATTTTCGCTTTATAACCTATCGTGCTTGCTAGCTTTCCTACCACGAAGCCCCTTGCCTGTGGTAGGCAAGGGGCTTTGTGTGATGTGTACTTTAATCGAAACCTTTACAAGATTTGTTGTACCAAAACTTCAATGTTCGCTACTCTTTGGTCGCCTGTACCTGTAACGCTTACGATACGCACATATCCTTTCGCACCTCTGTTATTTTTGAAACTAAACACAGGCGTGCTTGCGTTGTCAAATGTTACAAATTTGGTGGTAGCCGCGCTATGGTCGATACTGTTTACATCAGTAGAAGTAAGGTTTGTCAAACTTGTGATGGTGGTAGCTATTTTGAAACTTGTAGGTCTTGCGTCAGTACCAAGTGGTACCCCATTGAAGCCTTTCGTGCTTCGCTCGTCGGGTGAAATCAGTATGTTGTGGGTGGCTGAGGCACCCAACTGTGCTGCTCCCGTCGCATCACCCACGCCGAAGGTAATATCTACAGCTTGTTTTTGGGCAGCTGTCAAGGCGGTTGTGGCTGCCACGTTTGTAACTACCCCTGTTGCAGAAGTAAGATAACTTCCTTCCGTGGCAGTTTGTGAACCCAACGCCACACTCACTAGAGCACGCAAGAGGGGTGCTATTCCGCCCCCGCCGCCTTGCCCCTGTGTGGCTACATCATACGAAAATGTACTTGTAGTAAATACTGTAGCTTGTGGGCTTTTCACATTGAACGTATATGTTACCTTGTTTTCTGCTGCCGTAGTGGCGTTGTGGGTTTCTGCTACCGTAACCTCAAATACTTTCTCGTACGAAGTTGCACCTGGGGCGGGCAAGCCTGTAAAACTCGCCGTTACATCTGTTTCGGCTGCCGAGCCAACTTTCTTTTTGATGTTGAATATTTGAACGCCACTTGGCACAGAAGCATTTACTTTGATTTTTACTTTTTCGCCTTTTTCAAACCTCAGAGTGGTGGCTCCTGTAGGCATTATATAGCCTGCTGTAGGGTCTGCTTTGGCAGTAAGAGTTGTAGGGCTGTTCACAGGGTTAACTGTGTCATCTTTTTTACAACTCGCCAATGCGGTTGCCCCAACGATCGCTAGAAGTTGGAGAAAATGAATTGAAATCTTTTTCATAATAGATTTTGATTAGTAGGTAAAAAAATTAGGTTATTAAAAAAATATTGCGCGATAATTCTTTCAGAGTGAAATTTGGAACGCTCTCGCAACGAAATCCTAATGAGCAAAAGTAGCTATTTTAATTCACTTGCCTACTATGGGTGCTCCTTTTTTTCGACAAACAGCCTCTTTTTGTCGTTCAATGGTTTCGATTCCTGCCCTTGCCTACCGTTTGTTCATACTTTGCTGTATTGGTGGAGGGCGATAGCAAAAAATTAAACACAGTTCTTGAGCGAACTGTGTTTTTTGCATGTTTGTACAACTATTAAAAATCTATTTGCGTTTTTTTATGCGCGTCTGCATCTATTAAACGCTTTTCGGCTATTTCAAAAAACGGCTTTTCTAATTCATAACCTATGAAATTTCGTTTTTGGTGAATGCATGCGACTCCTGTAGAACCACTACCCATAAAAGGGTCTAAAATAGTTTGCTCTTCCCATGAGAGTAGCTTTACCAAATGCTCCATCAGGCGCACAGGTTTTTTGGTGGGGTGTGTATTGTAGTTATCTGCATTTTGGCGAACTTTTTGTTCAACGAACATTTTATCATATAATTCTTGGTATTCGGAGGGCTGTATCTCAAAATATTTATCAGATTGGTGCTCAAAGGAGTCAGCAGCTATGATATTGCCTGCTACTCGTCCTTTTGGGTGAGGGTTATGCCCTACTTTAGTTTCGCCTTGTGCGTATGGTATTCTTGTATCTTCTAAATTTAACACGCCTGTTCCGTAAGTTGATATATTTTGGACGGTATTGCCTTCGGGCCTTTTTTGTATCAAAATAATAGGTTCATAGAAAGGCTTGACATTTATTCCTGCGCCATCGTATTTTTTGCCTAGGTCAGAAGCGGGTTGCAAAATGGCTTTTTCAGTTTTTACTTTGTATGAATCTGCTCCATTTTTGATATAACCTTGCGAGTACTTATAATGTCCAATAGTTTCGCTTTCTATCCCAAGCGCTTTGTCTATTTCGAGTCCTACATTGCGTGTTTTGGGCATACCATTGAAGTAAACCCAAAAAAACACGTCTTTGATAATAAATCCCTTATCTTCTAAATGACACATGACGCGGTGCATCACACGCGGAAAGGAAAAAACCAATCCAAACGCGCCCGGTTTCAACACGCGCAGGCAGTCTGCCCAAATCTGTGGATTGGGTACGTCTTGGTCTTTGGGCTTATCCCACGTTTCATTAAAGACAGAAATGCCATACGGCGGGTCGGTTATGAGGGCATCTATACTATTATCTTCTATACCTTCAAGGCTTAAGCAACTTTTGTTGTATATCGCTTTCTTTGCCATATCTTTCTTTTTCTAATTTGTTTGCAAATATACCAAAAGTCATTAACTTTGCCAAAAAAAAGGTGATCTGACAAATTTTGTTGAGGCAATCTCATTTGATTTATAAAAGCCCTTTCTTTCGGTCTGAAAGCCATTCGATATAGTCAAATATAGGCATCTCCACTAAATTTGTCAGAGTACCAAAAAAATGTTATTTTTATGAATAGTCAAAACACACTCTTTGATGTAAATGAGTTTACACAACAGAATAACAAAGAACAAATAGAAGAAATGAAACTAAAACCTGAAGATTTAAAAGGCATCTTCAGCATGAGTGTCAATTGGACTTTCGAAGGACTTTGCAACCTCATTGACAATGGTAGTATTGAATTATCTCCAGCTTTCCAAAGGCGCAATGTTTGGGGAGACGAACGAAAAAGCCAACTGATAGAATCTATTTACCTAGGATTGCCTATTCCACCTATTATTTTAGCAGAATTTGCTGGAGATGATAATGAAAAACGCTATATGGTTATAGACGGTAAACAACGTTTGCTCACTATGATAGGTTTTTTTAAGCCTGAAAAATATCCTTATTGGAAGGAAACCAAAGGCAAATTAAAAAAATTAAAAATTGCAGATAAGCTAAATGGACTTTCTTATGAAAAAATGGATGTGATAGCCAAAAGGATATTGAATAATTCTGTTTTGCCTACTTGGACTATGCACAATATTAAACAAGAAAATATGGATATTCTTTATCATATATTTTACAGGGTAAATGCTGGAGCAGAGCCTTTAAATTTACAAGAACTTAGGCAAGCTTTGCATCAAGGAAATTTTTCCAATTATTTGGCAGAAGTTACAAAAGAGTTACAGCCTTTCCAAGAAGTAATGGGTTATGATAAACCCGATGAACGTATGAATGATACAGAATATTTGGTTCGCATTTTTGGAAACAAATTTTTACACGAAAAATATAAAAATAGCCTATCAAGTTTTTTAGATGAAACAATAAAATATCTTAATAAAAATTGGAATACTCTCGAAAAAGAAATAAAAGAATATTATGATAAAATAAACAAAGCTATTGATTATTTAGAAAAAACATTTGAAGGAAAGAAAAATATAGCAAGAATAAGTGCCGAAAGTACGCAATTTAATAAAGCTGTTTTTGAAGTGGAATTGTTTTATTTTGCTGAACTTGATAACGCTTTACTTACACCAAAAAACACTAATGAGTTTAAAGAAAATCTAAAACAAGCATTTTCAGAAAGAATGTTCTCTGAATTATTTACAAGAGGCACTAACGGAAATCATAACCAAAGATTTTCTGAATTCAAAAAAATAATAAATAGCTCATTTAAAGCTGATTAAGCATTATGCAAGACATATTCGACACACTATTTGCAGACCTTAAAACGAATATTAGCAAATTTGGGCGGGCTTTTGTACCACAAAATGCTATTCAACCTGTAGAAAACCCCTCTTGCGACAGACTCTATGATGATTTATTGACTACTTTTAATGAAGAACTGTATTTACACATGCATGCTTATATTGTATCTACACATGCATTATTCGAAGTTTTCTTTGAAGATTTAGCTCGTCGTATTATGATAAAAAGCAAAGAATATTATGATAAAAAAAATAAAGTAAATAAATTTCTAATAAAACTGATTTCAATAGATAAAATAGCAGGAAGTGAAATCCAAAAAAAAGATTTGAAACAAAATATTCATCATGCTATAGAGGCACTTTTAAATAAGAAACAAGATAATACTAAAAAACAGCAATTTATACTAAGTTTAAAAAATATAATAGAGCAAGCAGAACGGATATTTAATACTTACATAAATAATAATAATAGTATTAAAAACACAAATCAAACAGGTATATATGATATATTGTGCTTATTAGGAGTTAATCATGTAAAAGTTACTAATATACGGCTATATCAACAGCTTGAATATTTTACAAAACAAAGAGGTGATTTTGCACATCAAGGAATAATAACAGGTATTACACCTGCAAATGCACAAACATTAATAGACAATGTCCTTCTTATAGCGCAAGACGTTACAGAGCAAGCTAAAACACTCATTACCTCTGTAGCCTAGAGAGTCTATTTTCTCAAAATACATTTTGGTGCTTTTCTTATCTAACTTGCCTACCCATTTAAAAAATTTCCTATTTTTTCTACCAATACTTCATTGATACGCCTGTAGGATTCGAAAGTCCAGCCTGCTATGTGTGGTGTGATGATAACGTTGGGGTGTGTTGAGAGATAGTCAAAATCTTCTTGTTGTGTGGCTGTGAGCGCATTTATTTTTTCATTTTCCAATACATCAAGCCCTGCGCCTAATACCTTGCCTGCTATCAGACTTTCGCAAACCGTTTTTAAGCTTACCACTTCTCCTCTTGAAGTGTTGATTAACCAAATTGGTTTGGCAAATTGGGCTATGTAGTCATCATTGAATAAGTATTGTGTTTCAGTTGTGAGCGGTACATGCAAAGTGAGTATGTCAGTTTGTTCAAAAACGGCTTGCATCATCACTTCTTGCACGCCTTCTGCTAGGTGTTTTTTTGGGCGAATATCGTACGCCAATACCTTACACCCGAAAGCCAAAAGGCGTTTAGCAACTTCATAGCCCACATTGCCGTATCCTATAATACCTACAGTTTTATTTTTGAGTTCATAACCTCTGTTCTGTTCACGGAGCCACAGCCCTTGTTTTACATGCTCGTTGCTTACGACAGTTTTGTGTAAAAGCGAAAGTAGCAAGCCCAATGTCTGCTCTGCAACTGCATCACGATTGCCTTCGGGTGCGTTTATGCAATGTATGTTTTGTTTTTTGGCAGCAAGGAGGTCTATCAAATCTAAGCCAGAGCCTGCCCTTGCGATGAGGCGAATGCGTGTGGCTTTTTCAATGAATTCACAGTCAATTATGGTTTTGCTTCGGACTACTAAGCCGTCATATTCGGCTATGTGCATCAATATTTCGGCGCGTTTCCAATCGGGTTTATAGTCAAATTCAACATCTGGAAGTGTTTGGACGAGTTCAAAAATAGACTCGTGCAAGGCATCAATAGCAAGCAAACGAAACATAGCCGTATTTAATTTAAGAATGTAAGAATCTTTATAGAGGTGGGGAATTTTGTTAAATAACTTGGTAGTGCTAAAGGAGGAGGGTTAATTTTAATTTTTTTGAGCGTAAATTTCGTATAAATTTGCTTGCCCTCCTTATTACCAGATAAAATGGATACGTAAGGTTGATTAGAAGCACAAACATCAATAAAAACAAGAAAATAGTTAGCATCATTAATTTTTCAGGTATTTTGGGTTCAGCTTTACCTTTTTTAATCCTTCCTTGTGTTGCAAGTAAAGCAAGAAGTTGAGGCGTAATATCTATTCCTCTCTCATGCAGTATTTTTTGGCTAAGGGCATATTCGTGATTTCCATACGAAGTTGGATTTTCTAACCTATCTAATAAATCTTGATTGGAAAAGTGAAACAAGTAGTAATTTTTATCAGACTGATAAACATCAGGAATCGGGCAAGCGTCCAAAAGCCTTCCAACCTTTATAACGTCTGTCGTTTTTAGGTTTACACTATTTTCCAAAACTTCAAAATCAATTTGATGTTGTGTCAAAAAGGCTTTTAAAGCCTCCGTTTGCACAATGTGTGCATATTTTCTAAAAGACACCCATCCATTTTCCATATTTTTAGTTAGTATGTATCACAGCGGTAATGTTTTAAATTGAGTGATTTAAAAATTTTGACTGCTTGTATTTACTCTTAAAACACATTCAATAATTTTACTTTACTACACTGCCGCTGTCGACCACTTCTTGTGGCGTTATCAAGCGCAACTTGCCTGCGGGTGTTTCGGCTGTGAGTATCATACCTTGCGACAAAATGCCTTTCAGTTTGCGTGGGGCAAGATTTACCAACAAACAAACTTGCCTGCCTATCAGCTCTTCGGGAGTATAATGCAAGGCTATGCCGCTTACTACAGTGCGTGTATCGATGCCTGTGTCGAGGGTAAGTTGCAAAAGTTTATCTGCATTTTTCACCTTTTCGGCAGCAAGGACAGTGGCGACTCTGATGTCTATTTTCTCAAAATCTTCATAGACTATTTCAGGTTTAAGTGGAGTGATTGCGGGTTTAGGTGTTTCTTGTGGCGTTTCGTTTTCTTGCATATTTTTTTGTTTTTCTTCTCTTTCTTTTTTGATAGCTTCCAAACGGTTGATTTGTGTGGTGATGGCTTCGTCTTCTATTTTTTCAAATAAAAGCCCTGTGTTTTGCACGGCTTGCCCTGCTTTGAGCAAGTCTATCTTGCCTGCCTGCGCCCAAGTTGTGTTTGGTAAATGGAGCATAGTTCGAATCTTGCCTGCGGTGAATGGCAGGAAAGGTTCACCCAAAACAGCGAGGTTTGCCGTAAGTTGGATAGTAAGGTGCAGAATAGTGGCTATGCGGTCTTTATTTTTCTCGAAGCCTGCCTTGTACAATAGCCAAGGTGCAGTATCTTGCATGTATTTGTTACCTGTTCGCGCTACGTCTATATAGCAGGCAAGGGCTTCACGAAAGCGGTATTGCTCCAGCGATTTGGCTATCAAAACGGGTGCTTGTTCGAGCGTTTCTATCAGTTGTTCATCTATGGGTTGCAATGCGCCCAAAGCGGGAACTTTACCCTCGAAATATTTTTCGGTTAATACAACTACACGATTGATGAAGTTGCCTAAAATGCCTACCAACTCGCTGTTGTATCTGGTTTGGAAGTCTGCCCACGTGAAATTGTTGTCTTTTGTTTCGGGCATATTGGCAGCGAGGGCGTATCGAAGCGCGTCTTGTTTGGCAGGAAAGTCTTGCAAATACTCGTGCAACCAGACTGCCCAATTTCGGGATGTAGAAATTTTATCGTCTTCGAGGTTGAGAAATTCGTTGGCGGGTACATTTTCAGGCAAAATAAATCCGCCGTAAGCCTTGAGCATGGCAGGAAAGATGATGCAATGAAATACGATATTGTCCTTGCCTATAAAATGAACGAGTTTGGTGTCGGCTTGTTTCCAGTACTTTTCCCAGTCAGGTGTGAGTTCTTTGGTAGCGGATATATAGCCAATGGGCGCGTCAAACCACACATAAAGCACCTTGCCTACCGCATCAGGCAAGGGCACAGGCACGCCCCAGTCGAGGTCGCGTGTCATAGCGCGCGGGCGTAGTCCGTCTTCTAACCACGACTTGCATTGCCCCAGAACGTTTGTTTTCCAGTCGTCTTTGTGTCCTTCTGTTATCCATTCTTTCAGCCATGCTGTATCATTTTGCAATGGCAGGTACCAGTTTTTGGTGGGGCGAAGTTCAGGCGTTGCGTTGCTGTAGGCAGAGCGTGGATTGATAAGCTCGGTAGGACTGAGGGCAGTACCGCACTTTTCGCATTGGTCGCCTTGCGCGTCAGGGTTGGCACAAACGGGGCATGTGCCGCGTATATAACGGTCTTGCAAAAAGCGTTTTTTTACTTCGTCATAATATTGCTCTTCTGTTTTTTCTTCAAAGATGCCTTTGTTGTATAATTGTGTGAAGAAGTCTTGTGAAGTTTCATGGTGGATTTTGTTGGAGGTACGTGCATATATATCGAAGGAGATGCCAAAATCGGCAAAGGATTGTTTGAACAACTGATGGTATTTATCTACTACTTCTTGAATGGAAATGCCCTCCTCCTCTGCACGAATGGTAACGGGTACGCCATGCTCGTCTGAACCACATACAAAGACTACATCGCGCCCACAAGCCCGCAAATAACGCGCATAAATATCAGCAGGAATATATACTCCTGCGAGATGCCCAATGTGAATGGGCCCATTGGCGTATGGCAGAGCAGCAGTAATCAGGTAACGATTCGGTTCTTGTGTCATATAAGATATAGCAAATAAACGCAAAGGTAACAAAAAAATAGAAAAATAAAATGCGAAACTTTTTATATCTTTGCAACATTATTTATAAATTAATGCATGATACCTCAAAATAACTATGCTATCTCCCAAAAAATACGGCTTGCTTCTCAAATAAGCGGAGGCGTTATATTTTGTATTGGAATTGTTGGGCTTGTATTTATACAAGACAGCATAGTAGTAGGTTGGTGTTTGGGTTTTATGATGCTTCTTGCTGGATTCATTGGAGGCTTGCATTTCTTTCGACCATATGAACGGCTTTTACAGTTATACAAAGAAGAACTTGAAGCACAAAGCAAAGAACTCATTGAGCAGACAGAACGTGCGACAGCCATGGACGAGGAGATGAAGCAAACCTTCGAAGAGGTGTTGGCTACTCAAGAAGAACTTGCCAAAAGTGCCGTTGAGCAGACAGAACGTGCAACAGCCATGGATGAGGAGATGAAGCAGACCTTTGAAGAGGTGTTGGCTACTCAAGAACAACTTGCCAAAAGCGAAATAGAATTGCGTGGGCGTATGGAAGCTATTAACCGCACTCTGCACGTTTGCGAACTCAATATGAGAGGCGAAATCACAATAGCCAATGATTCTATGATGGCTTTATTGGGATATGACGATGGGCTTTTGATAGGCAAAAAATATCAAGAGTTAGTAGATAACAACTTTATAGAGTCGCCTTTACACCAACTCGTTCAAATCTCTTTACAAAACAAAATAGGTTACACAGGAGAATTCAAAATAAAAGGCAAACACACCGAAATATGGTTCAATGCTTCTATCACACCCCTCTTTTCAGAATCCAAGAAGCTCGAAAAAATCATTATCCTTGCTAATGATATCACCACCCAAAAACTCAAAAATATAGAATATGAAGCCCGTATAGATGCCATTTCTAAATTCAACGCGGTTGTTGAATTTGACCTCGCAGGCAAGTGCCTACAAGCCAATAGCATTTTTCTTGATTTATTGGGCTATACCGAAGAACAAGCCATAGGCAAATATCATACAGATTTTATAGTACCCGAAGAAATTAAAACCATGCAAATCGTGTGGAGAAGCCTTCATCGTGGACACCACATAGCAGGCGATTTTGAAAATAAAACCCGCAACAATAAAGTTATTTGGCTTAGCGGCTCTTATACGCCTGTCAACGACCTTGATGGTAAGCCATTCAAAATTGTATTCCTCGCTACTGACATCAGCAAGCGCAAAAAAATAGAAACTGACATACATGAAACACTCTTAAAACTAAAAGAAAAAGAAGCACAACTTACAGAAGCACAAGAAATAGCCGGACTGGGCAACTGGGAAATCAACTTCATAACCAAACAAAGCAAGTGGTCTGCCCAAATGTACCAACAATATGGTAGGAATATCAACACGCCCCCCCCCTCGCCTGAAGAAAATTATTTTGAACTATTGCACCCACAAGATGCACACCAGGTCATAAACACCATGCACGCAAATAGCGAAAGACAAAATATAGATTTTGTGCAACGCATATTCAGACCAGACAACGAAGTACGCCATTTGTTGATAAAAGCAAAACCAATATTAGATGAAACTAACGCAATGGTTATTGGCTATTATGGCACTTCATTGGATATAACTGAACTCAAAAAAGTAGAACAAGAACTCAAAAATACCAACCAAAAACTTGCGCAACTCTCCTTAGTCGCAAGCAAAACCAGCAATGGCGTTATTATTACAGACAAAAAGGGCAAAATACTTTGGGTAAATGAAGGCTTTACACGCATCACAGGCTACACCCTTGAGGAGATAGCAGGCAAGAAGCCGGGAAGCGTCTTGCAAGGCGAACAAACAGACCAAACACATGCACAAGCGTTGCGCATAGGTGTAGCCAGCCAACAACCATTCCAAACCGAAATACTCAACTATCAAAAATCAGGACACCCCTATTGGGTCGAGCTATCGATTACGCCTATATTTGATGAACATGGGCAACTGCACCAATACATAGCCATAGAATCCGACATCACTGAACGAAAATATTACGAACTCGAAATACAACGCAAGAACGAAGACATCTTGGCAAGCATTGAATACGCAAAACGTATCCAAGAAGCAATGCTCCCTACACACGAAACAATGAGCAAATGGCTTACCGACCATTTTGTACTTTATATGCCCAAGGATATCGTTTCAGGTGATTTTTATTGGTTTGAAGTCATGGGAGGCAAGATTTTTATCATTGCCGTCGATTGTACTGGGCATGGCGTACCGGGCGCGTTCATGAGTATGCTCGGCAATGAAATTTTACACGAAATCATAGGCTTTCGCGGGATTCATACCGCCCACGAAATCATTGAAAACATGCACTTCCAAATCCGAAAAGCCCTCAAACAAGAAGAAAATAAAAACCATGAAGGTATGGACATGGGCGTAACCATCATCGATAAACAACAAAACACTTTAGAATTCGCAGGCGCGGGAAACGATTTGCTGTATATCCAAGATGGTATCATACAAACGTTGCAAGGCAACAGAAAAGGCGTAGGCGGTTATGAATCCGATAAACAAGTCGCTTATGATTCGCTATTCTTAACCCTCACACCTGATACTACCATCTACATGCGCTCTGATGGTTATACCGACCAGTTCGGGGGAGAAAAAGGTAAAAAATTTATGATAAGCCGATTTCGTACATTGGTGGCTACTTGCTATACACTTCCAATGGCTAAACAAGCCACACTGTTTCGCAAAACCATCGAAGATTGGCGCAATGAAACCAACTATTCACAAATAGATGACATCATGTTATTGGGTGTGAAGATATAGGAAGTTAAAAAAGTAGCTTCAAAAAGTTTTCAAACTTTTTGAAGCTACTCTCAACAGATGCCACAAATAGCAAGCTTTTGTAACAAGTGCCATTATTGATTGGCTATACTTTGAATTTGCTCAATGTCTGCCATAAATTTATTATGCACATTCAAACTGTTTTGGGTAGGTTAAGCAGGATCGGCTATAGCTTGCAAATCATCACGCTTTTGTTTCCAAAAACTATAGCTAGCACCAAATAACTCCGTTGTTTGTGCAGCATATTGTTTTACTTGTGCAGGTGTCCAAAAATTTTGCAACAATTTAACAAAGTGCAAACAAATAGTGGGATTGTTTGTTTTAAGTCCTTTTACTTCATTCGCATAAAAAGCTATCGCTTCTTGTGTTCGTGAAGTATTGTCATAGACAAGCTTGAGCTTCTCGGCAGGCTTACCTGCCAACAATTGAATTGTAGAAGTTTTAAGCACATCAAGGTGCGTTTCGTTTGCATATTGAACGATGGCATTTTGATAAAATGTATGATGCTCCGACAATTTTAGTGGAGCAAGGTATAAACCACATAGAAAGATATGGCACAGTGTTTCGGGCTATGTTCTCTATGTTTCTATGTGGTTCAACACAAAATTTGTCAGAGTACCATTTTTTTAACCTACAAAATATTTACAAAAAATCTTGTGAACCTACGGGGAGCTTTTTCATAGCTTCAAAGATGTCAAAAATATGGGACATAAAAAAAACGAAGCTACCTCAACCTATCGATAAGGATTTGAGATAACCTCGTTTTGGTTAAGGTAATAATTAAATAGACAGGCTTACAATTTTGTTAATTTATAAGTTCCTGCTTGGAAATCAATTTCTATTTTATAATTCCCAGCCACTGAAGGTGCTTTTACGTTATCTCCACCAGAAACTAAATCGCCTAACAACGGATTAGAACCAGCTGCTGCACCAATTTTATTGTTCCAATCATTAAAAGCAGGCAATAATAAATATTCGCCATTAGCAGTAACCGCCATAGAGTTTAAAACGAATTTGTTTGAAACTGCCGCTGTGAATTGTTGTGCCGCAGGCGATCCGCCCCAGCCTCCCGGTGTAGCACCACCCACGATGATGAGTGTAGCAGGAACAGCCGAAGGCGTTAATTCTGTCTTAAAACCTTTTACGGAACCATTCAAAGGATTAACTTTTCCATCAATAGCGAATATTTTATCAAAACCATAGGCATTGATACCCGTTTTGGTGGCCGCATTGCGTACTACAACATACTCGGCATTTACTTCTTTAGCAACCGCAATAGCCATTTTCTTAGTGCCTACTACGCGAATCATTTTGTTGGCATCAGATACTGCAGTTGTCCCTTTTTTGATAAGGTAAAAAGGCTGTGAGTCATCTGTAGTATTTACATCTGCTACTACAGTTATCATACCTGTTTTGATAGCTCCGACAGGAATAGCCGATACAGGAAGTATCAATCTATCTGTCCAGTTTACTACAGTTACATTTTGTGAAGCAGTGTTATTCCATTTGATATTGTCAGCCTCACTACCATCTGCATTTTTCATTACTTTAGACCATGAGCCACGCGTTATTTTAAATTCAGATGCAGCAGTTAGATTCAAAGCTATGTAATAGCAAGTAGTGCTTCCTATAACTTTTGTGAATTTAAGTGCGGCACAACCACCTCCAGACCAATCGCCTGTGCAACCTGCTACTGCGCCTTCAAAATTTCCGCTTACATACAATTCTTCTCCATTGGTATTGCTTGGAGTCGTTACATAGAACCATACATTTTTACCAACAGGTGGTGTTCCTTGATTAGGAAAGCTACAAGTAGCTGGAGCTTCCGTGCGGTAGTTGAGTACGTTTATTTTGAAAGACTTGCTGTTGGTTTTTCCACTTTTGTCCGTGATGGTATAGACTACAGTGTATAATCCCGAAGGAGCAGATATGGGAAGCGGAAAAGGCACATCTACTTTGGTTTTGTTCAAAGTAGTAGCTGTGATATTGTTGATGTAGCTTTTTACTACTTTCGAAGCATCGCTGTCCAATGTAGCTACCACGTCAATTTTATCAATTCCCTTGTCATCTTCTGCCGCTATCACGATAGGCATGTTAGGGCTGTCATTGGTGATTTGTATTAAGTCATAATCCTCCACCGCTGATACAGTGAGTGTAGGATCAACTTTGTCTTTAGCTTTGCAACTCCACAGCAAGGCTGTAGCAAACAAAGTATAAAAAGAAATAGAACGAAATGTATTTTTCATGTTTTTAATGTTGAGCTTTTAATTGGATTAATAACCTGAGTTTTGTACGAGTTTAGGGTTTGCATTTATAGCCGCAACAGGAATAGGAAATAGTTTGTATTTCGCATCACTTACGCCTTTAAAATCATGTGCGAGTGTAAACTTATTGAAACGGATCATGTCTTGACGGCGGTGTCCTTCCCAGCACAGTTCACGACCGCGTTCATCATAAACGTCATCAAGTGAAGGGTTGGCAGGCAAGTTTCCTGCTGATGCGCGTGTGCGTACTTGGTCTATCAAAGTTTTTGCACCTGCCGCATTGCTTGCACGTACTAAACACTCTGCTTTTGTAAGCAGAATGTCGGCATAACGATATACAGCAAAGTCGTTTGAAGCACCTCCACCATTGTAGGGAAGTACAGGCAAATATTTGATATTGCGCGCGCCTTGTTCAACACCTGCAGAAGTTATAGAGCTAATGTTGAGTGTATAATTTACACCGCCAGGTTGTGCGCCTGTTACCCATTGTGCTTTACGTGCATCACCGTTCGCATATTTATTTACAAAATCTTGGTGAACAGTAGCACCATTCCAAGTAGCAAAACCAAATAATGCTTGTCCGTGTGCGCCTGCCAAAGAGCGAACGCCTATCATGTTGCGAGGGGCTTTATCCATATCCACAAATACAGCAAAAATCACTTCATTGTCAGGACAACGGTCTTTGAACAAATCAAGATAGTTTGCATTCAAAGAAAATCCACCTTCGTTGATGATTTTATCACAGGCAGCCGTCGCCTCTGTATATTTGGCAGTGCCTGTATATACTTCAGCGTTCAAATATACTTTTGAAAGCAAGGCATAACCTGCCCATTTGTTAAAGCGGCCATAATATTCGCCACCTTTTGTAGAAGAAAGCTTGTCTATATTAGCAGTAAGTTCCGTTACTACAAAATTATACACCGTTGCACGGGATACTTGTGGTATTTTATCTACTGTTACGGTATTCTCTGTATAGAAAGGAATACTGCCCCATCCGTCCATAAGCATATAGTAAAAATAAGCGCGTGATACTCTTGCTTCTGCGATGCGTGCAGGGTCAGCATTGGCTTTTGTTAAAAGCTCTATAGCAAGGTTACACTTGAATATAGAACGGTATAGCCATTGCCACGTGTTGTTCATGAATTCGTGTGAAGGTGTCCACTGATGTTGGTACATTTGTCGCCAAACACCATTATCAGCCCATGCGCCGTCAGCGCGCGTAGGTAGCATAAGTTCATCTGTAGAAACTTCATTGAGGTCAAACCAACCGCGGTCTGCACCTGCAATGCCCTTGCCTCCCCAATCGCCACGCACTTCATCATAAAGGCTGGCAAGGGCGGCTTTCACCCCTTCGGGAGTAGCATAAAATTCATCAGCTACTAATTGATCGTAAACACCTTCTTTGAGGTTTGTACAGCTAAATACTAAAAAGCATAAAGCGGTAAACAGAATGGTTATTTTTTTCATGTTGTTTTTATGATGGATTGTAAAGATAAGTTATTGAGATACAAAAATGTTTTTAGTTCTTCAATAAATTGCTTACTTTAACATTAAGATTAAATTTGTAATGGTAAGCTTGACTCGTTTGCACAAGCCAAGCTAGTTAATTTTTATTTAAGGATTACATTTACACCCACTGCAAAGTTGCGTGTGCGTGGATAAATCCCACCGTCAATGCCAAGACCGCCATTGCCATCAACACGTATTTCAGGGTCTATGCCTGAATATTTAGTGATAACAAACAAGTTGTTTGCAGTAACAGAAAAGCGCAAGTCGCTGATGTATTTAGAATCACCTACTCTCACTTTATATCCCATAGTTAAATTCTCCATGCGAGCGAATGAGCCATTCTCCAACCAATAATTAGAAGCATAACTAATGTCTGTGATGTTACCAACAAGCGCGCTTTGCAATACATTGGCTTGTCCAAAGTTAGTCATTGCGCTGAGTGATGCACGGCTTGAGTTGTAAATTTTATGTCCACCAGCTCCTCTGAATACAAAACTAAGGTCAAAGTCTTTGTAGCGTACTGTCGGCGTGAATGCCCAAGTAAATTTAGGCAAGGGCTGCCCCGAAAATTGACGGTCGGGGTTATTTACAAGTACATTGCTTTCGTTTATTTTGGTATCACCATCATCAATTTTGCCATCACCATTGATGTCTTGTATGATTTGTGTACCACTATCAGTAACACCACCATGCCCAAACAAATAGAACGCACCTAAAGGCTGTCCTTTTACAAGATAAGATGCCCCATTGTTTTGGCTTGCTACCCCTGTGCTATAGCCGCCACCCCAACGTACGTAGTTGGTGTTTAGCTCAATACCATTCAATGAACCACTTAGTTCTTTGATAGTATTGCGATTGCTTGCAAAGTTTCCACCAAGTGTTATGCCAAAATCTTCTTTGTCAATTAAATTATAGTTCAAACTCAATTCAATACCTTGATTTTGCATCTTGCCTATGTTGGCTTTGATGGTAGGGAAAGGGTACGGAGGTTGAGGTACTATATAATCAAACAACAAATCTTTGGTACTTCCTATGTAAAAATCAACAGTACCTGTTAATTTACTATCCAATAAGGCAAAGTCAAGTCCAGCATTGAACATGCCACGTGTTTCCCAACGCAAATCTTGGTTTTGGTTTTGTGTAATAGCGAAATTTGGAATAACATTGCCTTCAAAAAATGCTGTGCCTGACGGTCTTACCAAACGTTGTGAGTTTAAAGGTCCCAAACCAGCTTGGCTACCCGTTACACCATATCCAGCACGCAATTTCAAACTATTGATAACCGTAACATCTTTCAAAAAGCTTTCTTCTGAAATTATCCACGCCAATGACATAGAAGGGAAGTTAGCCCATTTGTTATTAGCACCAAATTTAGAAGAACCATCACGGCGGAAAGTCGCTGTCGCCATGTATTTTCCTTTATAAGTATAGTTGAACCTACCAAAGAATGAAACCAACGTTTGGTCATTTTTGTATGAGCTTATATCGCCCGACCTTGCTGCTGTAACATCGGACGCTTGGAGCGCGTTGAAAGAAAAGAAGTCATTGATAAAACCACGACCTGTAGATGCAAAGCCATCATACGTAGCTCTTTGCCATTCGTAGCCCAACATACCGCCAAAGCTATGATCGCCTACTACCTTGCGATAGTTTACGATGAAGTTTGTAAGTTTTTCATCACCAAAACTACCCGAACGTGTTGCAATACCTTTTTGATTCATAGCATCAGGCAGGGTCGTTTTAGGAGATTGATAGCCACCATAGAAGTTATCAGTTTTGCGCCAAGAACCGAACCAAGCGGCAGTCAAACCGTCTATGATTTCATATTCAGCACGGATAGTACCGAATAAGCTATTATTATTCCCACCGTCTATGATTTCGTTCACCCTTGCCTGAGGATTTACATAGTTAAATATAGAAGGTGTATTAAAATAACTTCCATCAGTATTATAAATAGGATCTGTAGGACGGCGTGTGAGAGCTGTGCCTACTACACCAGGCCCATTGTATTTGTTGTATCCGGTAGCGGCATTGACACTAAAAGTAAGCGACAATTTATCATTCAAAGCTCTTTGAGTAGCCTCCAAACGCGCTATATATGACTGCGAACCAGAACCTTTGATAACACCATCTTGCAAAATAGCTGTAGCAGATGCACGATAGTTAAAGTTGTTGCTGCCTCCACCAAATGCAAGATTATGGGTTTGGGTAAAGCCGCCACGCGTGATTTCTTTGAACCAATCCGTATTTCCACCAAAGTCAGCACTTGTCGCTATGCCTCTGCGTGTTGCTTCAGCGCGCCATGCAGTTGCATCAAGCATGTCATATTTTTTGGCTATTCTTTCCACAGAAGCTACGCCGCTGTATTCTACAGTGGTTTTAACTTCTCTGCCCTTGCCTTTGCCTTTTTTGGTTGTAACAAGGATAACACCTGAAGTGCCTCTTGTTCCATAAATAGCTGTAGCAGAAGCATCTTTCAATACATCTATTGATTCAATCTCGCTTGGCGGGATTTGGCTCAACAAATCCATATTGCCCTGTATGCCATCTACGACTACCAATGGGTCGCTGCTTCCTTGTAAAGAAGTTATGCCACGAATACGCACACTTGGACGAACCCCAGGTTCGCTACCCGATTGGGTGATATTCACACCTGCCGCACGCCCTGCAAGTTTTTGGAGCGGATTTACGATAGGACCTTGGTTAAAGTCTTTTTCAGTTAATTTAGTAACAGCACCTGTAACATCTTTTTTGTTTTGTGTGCCATAACCTACTACGATTACCTCATCAAGTACCCCGTCTTCTTCCAATGTAAAGTTGATGTTTGTTTCAGCACCTACGGTAATTTCTTGCGACTTGTAGCCTGTGAAAGTGGCTACCAGCACCTCGCCTGCGGAAGCAGCGAGTTGGTATTTACCGTCTTGGTCGGTAGCTGTACCGCGTGAAGTACTTTTTATAAGTACGCCTGCGCCAGGTAGTGATTCGCCTTTGGCATCTTTGATAGTGCCACTAATAATTTGTTGGGCTTGGGAGGCAAGTGGCACAGTAAAAGATGCCATCAATAGCATTACCCATAGCCATCCGCGCCACTCCACAAGGAAAGGTTTACGCGCTGATACGCTGGTTAGATAGTGTTTATTCATAAGTTTAAAAGAGTTATTTGAGATTTTTGTTCTCGTTTTAGAAAGTGTTTGGTTTTTCAGTAGCTTGCTGCTTGTAAATTTGAAGCATGCAGATACGTTTGAACAATTGAACACACAATATTAGTCTATTTTTTCGTGAATAAATACAATTTTTTTTGCTAAGGTAGTATTTTTTTATTGAAAACGTGTGCGGAAACGATATTTTTTTAGTACATATCAAAGATTTTTTTTTACTTTTGCTATATGCAAGCAAAATGGCTGCATTTATTATTTGTTTTAAAGTATAAAAAAAACTATAAAACGATATAAACAAGCTATTTTTGCAACTCAAATACTCCTATCCTTAACCCTTTTGCCCCATGAAATCTGGACAAGTTACCATCAAAGACATAGCCCGCGAGCTGAAAATTTCTCCTTCTACTGTTTCACGCGCTTTAAAAAACCATCCTGACATTAGCCAAGAAACCAAGAAAGCGGTTATGGAGTTAGCGAATGAAATGGACTATCAGCCCAATATCATTGCACTCAGTCTTCGCAAACGCAAGACCAATACGATTGGCTTGATTATTCCAAAAATTGTCCACCATTTTTTTTCTACTATCATCAGTGGCATAGAAGAAGTCGCGTATGCAGAAGGTTACAACGTCATCATCACCCAATCTGATGAGTCGTATCAACGCGAAGTGGATTGTGTGTTCGCGCTTGTTTCGAGTCGTGTAGATGGTTTGTTCATGTCCCTTTCAAGTGAAACAACCGACTACCAACATTTGCAAATGTTGAACAAACGCAATATACCTGTAGTTTTTTTGGACCGCTCTTGTGATGCTATCCGCGCAAGCAAGGTGCTGATAGATGACCACGATGGCGCATTTCTTGCTACCGAACACCTTATTGAGCAAGGTTGCAAACAACTCATACACCTCGCTGCGCCTGATACTATCAATATAGCAAAAGAGCGAAAACAAGGTTTTCTTGATGCACTCGCCAAAAATGGGCATAGCATTACTGCACAAAATATAGTAGATTGTGATAACTTGCAAACAGGTTATGAAGTAGTGAAAAAAATGCTACAAGATGGCGCAACCTTCGATGGCTTGTTCGCAGTGAACGATGAAACCGCTATCGGGGCTATGAAAGCACTCAAAGAAGCAGGCAAGCGTATTCCACAAGATGTAGCTGTGATAGGATTTGGTGACAATCCTATTTGCGAAATTGTAGAACCTGCCTTGAGCAGTATCCGCCAACCCGGATTTGAAATGGGACAGATAGCCGCCCAGCTCTTTATTAAACAAGCCGTTTTTGTAGATAAAAAAGAAGAATACGAAACAGAAATAAAAATACTCAAGACTACATTGGTAGCAAGGGCATCATCTGTGCGTTAAAAACCTTGCCTGCCGAGTTTCCCTCTCTTCAAATTGGAGAGAGGCAGGGTGCAGCAGTGTTAAATTCTCCAAAAAACCTCCTCCAGTTTGGAGGGAGGAGCATGTTATATTGTTTTTGCCTTTTTTAAAGGAGTGCAGGCAAGGCGATAGGTTAAATATTTGGCAACTTGCCTGCCCAAAATGCGAACTTAACAGTTCTGGAGTGTAAGCTCTTATGAAATGCTTTCACAAGAAGTCTACCACCGACATTCCCCAGCGTGTTTTTCAAAAGAATCATTTATTAAAAATCGAGCTGAAAAACGAGGGCTTCAATGTACTTTTTAATGTTTTATAGTAAAAAATTCAGTTATGTTTCTTGAGAATGAACATTAAATAAACTGATATTTTAGATACAGCTCAAGCAATGTTCAGTCGCGGTTGACAACTGAAAAAAACTATAACTTTACCTAATTTTTATTTACAGACCTATAATCTAATATTAGTTGTAAATAATGGCAATCATATTGTTTTTAGTTAAATGTTTTGTAAATGTGAAATTCAAAAAAGGTGTTGGGAAGTGTCGGTTACACCTGAAAATGATTGATAAATCGTGCTGGTGATATTCGTTTTCTAACATCTGAAAAGGCGAAAACCCAAGTAAATAACCGCGCTAAGACCTTGTTTTGGTGTTAGCGCGGTTGGTTTGTAGGCAAGGGCGTATTTTGTTTTTACAAAAACATAGCACTACCAAAAAGAAAAGGTACTATCCGATAAATTGGCGTAAAAAGCGCACATCATTTTCGCTGAATAATCGCAAATCTTTGATTTGGTATTTTAGCATCGTGATTCTTTCTATGCCCATACCAAAAGCAAAGCCTGTATAACGTTCTGAATCAATGCCACAGTTTTCTAATACTTGCGGGTCTATCATACCACAACCGCCAATTTCGACCCAGCCTGAACCCTTGCATATATTTTGCGAGCCGCCACAAAGTGTACAGCCATTTGGATTGTGCATACCACAAGAAATGTCCAGCTCCGCGCTTGGCTCTGTAAAAGGAAAGAAAGAAGGGCGAAAGCGCACTGTAGTTCCTGCCCCAAACATTTCTTTAGCAAAATGATAAAGCGTTTGCTTCAAATCCACTAGGCTCACGTTTTCATCAATATACATGCCTTCTACTTGATGAAAAAAGCAATGCGCTCTTGCCGAAATAGCCTCATTGCGATACACACGCCCTGGCATAATGACGCGCATTGGAGGCTTGTGCGCCTGCATGTAGCGCACTTGTACTGAAGATGTATGGGTACGCAAAGCAATATCGGGGTTTTTCTCAAGAAAGAAAGTGTCTTGCATTTCCCTTGCAGGGTGGTCGGGAGGAAAGTTTAGCGCAGTAAAATTGTGCCAGTCGCTTTCTATTTCGGGACCGTCAGCCAAGGCAAAACCAAGCCTTGCGAAAATTTCTACTATCCTGTTTCGAACAAGCGTGATGGGGTGAATAGTCCCCAGTGCATGCGGTATGGCAGGCAAGGTAAAATCAACGTCATGGCTTGTGTCGCCTTGTGTTGCATTTTCTAAACTTTCCTGCGTATCAAAAAATTTTTGCTCGGCTAAAGTTTTCAACGCATTGACAGTTTGCCCATACGCTTTTCGGTCTTCATTGGCCATATTTTTCATCTCGCCCATCAATGCGGGTATCTCGCGCTTCAGGTAGGCAAGGCGGAAATGCTCAAGAGTTACTTTATCTATGATAATAAACGCTTCTATTTCGGCTTGTAAGGCTTGTATGTTGGTTGTATTCATATTCTTTAGAGTATCACGCGCAATGCTAAAATCAATCGCGCAAACTGTTATAAGATTTCGTAACTATTGATGATAACGGCCTTGCCCCACATGTGGACAGACATTTGGTTGGGTGCATCTTCTGCTTCTGCCTTGATTCGCAACCCTTCTTTTTGTAATGCTTTAGGAAGTTTATTGGGGCGATAATTCAACCCATCGTCGCCTATGATGCCCCAAAAGCCTGTTCCGAAGGCTTGATGTTGTATTTTACCTATGATTTGCATATTTGTCTATCGTTTTTTTTTAATTATTTAAACACTTTTAAACATTTGGTCTTCCCCTTTTTTAGGTTCAGCTACGCCCATTCGACTAAGCACAAAAATCCAGACGCCACCCAACATAGAAAGCAAATACACAGAGCCAACGAATTGGTAAATGTCTTTCAGGAATTGACCATTGGTGAGCATCATCGTCTGCGTGCTTGCCCACAATAAACACAACAAGCCTATAGTTACTTTGATAAAATTGTTCAGCGCACAACTATAACCGCGAAGCGTAGTAAGCAAAATGCTGACATAGCCTGTTACAAAAGATGTAGAAGAAAAGAAAAACACTACCTTGCCCATAATTTCTGTGCTACGCATTTTGTTTTCAATATTTGTATTATCACTAATTGACAACAAATAGAATTCTTGGTAAAGAAACCAAACAGCGCAAGTAAATGCGACCAACGAAGTTGTCATACCCAAAACAGACACTACAGGGTAGCGTTCCTTGACAAGTGATGAGCAAAAACCCGCTAACGTAAAAACAGACAATGCCGAAAGATAATACACCATGAGAATGATATTCGTGTTTGACGAGTTATTGAGATTAGGCGTAAGCAAGAAAAATATGCCTGTTGTGGCTGTTATGCTTGCAGAAGAAACTGCAGCTACACCAAAAAGATTGCGAAAATTGATTGTTTTCATAAAGTAGAAAGGAGTATATTGGTTCAAAGATAGTTATTTATTTTAAAACTCAAAAATTATAGCCTGACAATCTAATATTACCTGCTTTTATTTTCTAATTACTGCGCCCAAATCCTTTTCATAGCCTTGTATGAGTTTTTGCATGACTTGTTCTATGGTTTGTTCGGTGAGGGTTTGGGTAGCGTCTTCGAGTACAAAGCGGAGTGCATAAGCCTTCTTGCCTGCCCCCAAGCTGTCGCCTTGATATACATCAAACACGTTCACAGACTTGAGCAATTTGCGCTCTTTTTGGAAGGCGAGGTCGCGGATTTGCGCAAAAGAAACCTTTGTATCCAAAACCAGCGACAGGTCGCGTTGTACTTCAGGGAATTTGGAAATCTCTGCAAAGCTGAAGCTCTGTTTGTAGCTTTTCAAAATCGTTTCCCACTCTAATTCTGCATACCAGACTGCTTGTTTGAGATGCACTTGTTTGAGGACGTTTTTTTGTACTGCGCCTACAGTTGCGATAATTTGCTTGCCGCGCTTATATACTATAGTGTCAGACAAAGTGTCTGTTTTGATGCGTTCTGTTTTCAAATCATGGAAGCCCATCCATTGTAGGACTTTTTGGACTTCGGAGGCAAGGTCAAAGAAATCTGCCTCGCGTCCTTTTTCGCGCCATGTATCTGCATGTTGATTGCCAGAGATGAATATAGAAAGTTGTAGCCTTTCGCTGTAAGCACCAAGCCCTGAAGATGAATCCGTATTTGTTCCTGCTTCGAGTGTTAGGGGGCTTTTGTATTGATACACCTTTCCAAACTCAAATAATTTCAAGTCTTTTTGTTTACGATTTACATTGTGTGCTATAGACTCCAAGCCCGAAAAGAGCAATGTTTGGCGCATAATACCCAATTCTTCGCTCAAACGATTGAGTATTTTCACTTGTTTTTCGGCAGGGAAGTCTGCCATTCCTTCTGTATAAGTGGGTTTGGTAAGCGAGTTATTCATCATTTCGCTGAAGCCATTTGCCGCCAAAAGTTGTGTAATTTGGAATTGCAAAGTATGGGCATCAGGTTGTGGGAATTCAGCCAAATAATCCGTACCCAAACGTTCCGAAAGTTCTAAATTGTCATAACCATAATGCCTTGCTATTTCTTCTATGATGTCTGCTTCGCGGGTTACGTCCACACGATATTGGGTTACAGTTGCCGAAAAACCGATTTCATTTTCATTGCTTAGCTCAAATTCAAGGCGTCGCAAAAGTCCTTTTATCCATTCGTGGTCGAGTGCTTTTCCTATCAGTCTATCTATGTTGCGCCATTTTACTTGCACTTTGGCAGGCAAGATTGGCGTAGGGTAAATGTCTGTTATGGTTGAACTTGCCTGCCCGCCTGCTATTTCTATAATCAAACTTACGGCTCTTTCCAAGGCGACAAGTGGTGTTGCTGGGCTTATACCGCGCTCAAAACGAAACGAAGCGTCTGTTTTAAGTCCGTGATATTGCGCACTTTTGCGGATAGAGGCAGGCAAGAAATAGGCACTTTCTAAGAATATATTTTGTGTCGTATTGGAAACGCCACTTGCCTGCCCGCCGAAAACGCCGCCTATACACATGGGGTTATTCTCACCGTCACAAATCATCAAATCGTGGGCGGAAAGTTTGCGCGTATTGCCATCAAGTGCTACAAAAGGCGTATCTTGAGGCAAGTTTTTCACAAGGATTTGCTTGCCTGCTATTTTGTCTGCATCAAAGGCGTGCAACGGTTGCCCAAACTCATGCAATACAAAATTGGTAATATCTACTATGTTATTGATAGGTTTTAGCCCTATAGATTTCAAGCGGTTTTGCAACCATTCAGGCGAGTTTTGCACTTTTACGCCTTGGATTGTTACACCTGTATAGCGTGGGCAGGCAAGGGTATTTTCTACCTTTACAGCTATGGAAAGTGCGTCATTTGTCTTGGCTATTGTAGGGCTTTGTATGTATTGAAAAGGTCGGTTTAGTTTGGCGGCGAGGTCGCGTGCAACGCCCAAATGCGACATGGCATCTGTGCGGTTGGGTGTAAGCCCTATTGTAAAAATATAGTCTGTTTCAAAGCCAAAATATTGTGAGGCAGGCGTGCCGTTGATTAGGTCAGTATTCAAAACTAAAATGCCTTCATGTGACGCGCCTAAGCCCAATTCATCTTCGGCACAAATCATGCCTTCACTTTCTTCCCCTCTTATTTTGGCTTTTTTAATCATAAAAGGTTCGCCTTCAGTGGGGTAGAGTGTCGCGCCTATGGTAGCGACTAAGACTTTTTGCCCCTTGCCTACGTTGGGCGCGCCGCATACTATGGGCGAAAGTATTTCACCTCCAATATCTACAGTAGTTTTGGAAAGTTTATCTGCGTTGGGGTGTTTTTCGCAAGAGATAACCTCGCCTATGACGATGCCTCTCAAACCGCCTTTGACTTGTTCGAAAGGCTCAATGCCTTCTACTTCTAAGCCTATGGAGGTAAGCACTTTGCCTATTTCTTCAGGTGATTCGGTAAGCACAACAAAATTTTTGAGCCAATTGTAGGAGATTTGCATATTTTGGTAGTTTTTTTGCAAAAAATAATTTTTATAGTTTATCGCAAAAGGCAAGTAAATTTGACAACTGCAAACTAAACTATGTTGGGAGAGTCTGTATCAGCATTGCCTTACGTCAGTAATGACGTAGCTGTTTTTTGGCTACTCAATGTGCCTTGCAAAATAGTAGTGGCACGTTGAACGAGGCGCAAGTCGTTGCGAATTTTAGCGTCAGTTATCAACTGTTCTACTATTTTGCGCTCGTCTATGCGTTGTAGTGTTTCAAAATTTTGAATTTTTTGGCTGACAATGAGGTTTTCGAAAGCTTGTTTAAAAATATCTTTAGTTTGCCCTATCCAGCGATTTATCACCATATCCATTAAAATAGCCAGCCCTAAAGGTGAGCTGATAAGTTGGGTAATCAATATATTGGATATTTGTGTAGTGCCAAATCGTACATCTAATTTTATTCGGAGGGCAGGCAAGACATAGTTGCGTATGGCGGCATCTATTTGAAGCGTAATGAGTGGCAGATGATAGCCTGCACGTATAAAAACGCCGTATAATTGTTTATTTTCGCGCAATGCCATTTCTGCCTCCAGTCCTTCCAGCCAATATTTGCCGCCTTTATCATAAGGATTGGCTACTTGGATTTTGGGAGATTGGACTGCGCCTTGATGCAGTACATAATCTACATTGATGCCGTAAGTTTCAAAAAAGTCTTGAAAAAGGCGGGGTGATTTATTTTTTATATGTGCCAAAAGCATAGGCAGGCCGCCTCCATTTCCTGCAAATTGTATAAACCCATAAGAGAATATAGCTTTGTCGTAGGTATTGATAGCATCAAAATTGCCTTCGTTGCGGGATACATAGCGCAAGGCTTCGGCTAATTCGGCATTCACACCCAAGCGTTGAAATACAGAAAGGGGGATTTCAGGGTTTGATTTTCCTGCATAAGAAACGCCTTGATAGTATTGGGTATGGCTACTTGCAGGAAAGTTATAAAACTTAACACTCGTAAGCGAGCCATCTTGCGGATGTGAAAAGCTGAGTTTATATTCTGTATATTCGCAAAGTACGCGGTAGGTTACATCATTGGGCATTATCACACCTTGCGTGAAGCTGTTGGTACGCATCATAGCTACACGTGTGGAGTGTTCTATCCAAAACATTACGTTGAATTTTTTTTGAAATAGCTCAATGGCATCTATTGTTTTAGGGATTAGATTAGCCGTTATCGCGCCTCTGCCGTATCTTTTATAAAGTGTTTCAGATTCTTCTTCATGTGTTGCAGGCAAGATGCCTAACTGCACGAGGCGTATTTGTACTTTGGTTAAGTCTTCGGGGCGGTTGATGTGGTTTATGCCTACTGCGCTACGCAAGCCTTCTCCAAAAATGTCGATGCCATTATTGGTAGTAAGTACAAAAGTTTTGCGTGCTTCTGTTATTCTACGCATTTGAGTAAGCACATCAACGGGTAAATCGCTAGAAATCTCCTCTTTGTTCGGTTGTGTATTGGTAGGTTTTAGTACTATTTTTTGCCCTTCGCGTAGGAGGTCATTTGCGGCTTTGTTCCACAATTTGAGGTTATCTACGCTGAGATTGTAACGTTTTGCTATCACGTACCAAGAGTCGCCCTTGCCTACCGTATATGTATCGGGTATGGTTACAACGACTACTTCTTTTGGGGGAGGCGGAGCTATATATTTTTCTATTTTGAGGCGTTGCCCGAGCGATAATTGATTGTTAGGAAGTTGATTGGCGGCTATTAAATCCGTTATAGTAAGTTTATAGCGTTGTGCGACACCAAACAAGGTGTCGCCTGCTTTGACTGTATGCCAAAGAGGTGTGCTAGTGATACTTACAGATATCGTGTCTATTTGAGAGGGTGTAACTACAGGCTTTTGCACAGTCAATTCTTGCCCTATGCGAAGGCTTGAAGATACAAGCGGATTCAATTGGCGCAGCTCGCTTACAGTTAGTCCATACTTGCTGGATATAGCATACAACGACTCGCCTACTTTTACAACATGCTTCATTACTGCAAAAATAAAGTATTTTTAGATAAACTAAGTGATTTATGCTAAAAAATCGAGTTTAGTAGTAAGAAATGTAGTGTTATGTGTATATAAACATCTTATGAAAGTGTTTTTTAAGACTTCATAACCTGCCTACTTCCATTTTGGAGAGAAGGAAAAATAATTGGGACTCTGATAAATTCGTTCCTGTAAAATTTCGGTCGCAAATATATTTGATTTTTTTTGTATTTTTGCAAAAAAACTAAA
>Ga0163154_10001430_pt1 | contig 36946 bp, 29 predicted proteins | sample OliLakLV19MP9P1_FD_148649 | JGI IMG/M metagenome (GOLD analysis project Ga0163154, IMG submission 148649) | Freshwater microbial mat bacterial communities from Lake Vanda, McMurdo Dry Valleys, Antarctica - Oligotrophic Lake LV.19.MP9.P1 | ecosystem: Environmental > Aquatic > Freshwater > Lake >... | reverse complement strand
GCCATCATCATCACAGATATCAATGACTGTAACAGGTTTTGAGATGGATGTAAAACTACATTCGGCTGTTACAATGGTTAGTGTAGGGTTGAAAGTGCCACCCGCTGTGTACACATGATTGGCGATATTGGTTCCGGTGATGCTATCTGTTTTTCCATCTCCATAATTCCATACATAATATTGAATGGGCACAATGAGGTTACTGACAGTTCCGGTAAATTTCACCGGTAATGGCCGGCAACCATCCGGTGGTACATAAGTGAAGTTTACAGCCGGTTGGTAATTGCGGATAAAACTAAACGTTTTGGGCGTACTGCTGCACCCAACAATGGTATCTGTTGCAGATAAGGTAACCGTAAAATTGCCGAAAGTATTGTAGCTATGTGATAAAGGCAATGTGTCGTTTGCAACTACCAATGGAGAGCCATCCCCAAAATTCCAGGTAAATTTTAAATCGGTATTAGGGAAAGTGGTATTGGTAAACGTTACATTGAACGGTGTGCCACAGCCATCAATTTTATCTTGCGTAAAACTTAGTAATGGCCCTGATTTTACGGTGATGGATTTTGAAATGGTATCAGCGCAACCTTGCGCATCCAAAGCAATTAATAACAGGTTGTAATTGCCGTTGTTTGCAAAACTGTGACTGGTGGGTGAATTGTTTTGGAGTGCATTGTTATCGCTGAAAAACCACCGGATACTATTTGGAGCAGGTGTTGCACTACCATCAAATGTGGTAGCTGTGTTGGCACAGACAGTGTCTGGTGCAGTAATAAAAAATGGCACCAACCCGGCTCCTGCTTTTACATGCACCATTGTGTTAATGGTATCGCTGCAACCCTGAAAATTAAATGCAATCAGCTTTACCTGGAAATCTCCTTGAGTAGAAAAAGTATGCGACACCGGTGAGTAATATTGGGTGGCATTGTTATCGCTGAAAAACCATTGCACATACCAGGGTGAAGGTGTTGCTGTACCGCTGAACTGGGCTGCTGTATTGATACAAACCGTGTCGGGTACTGCAATAAACTGTGCTTTTACATTACCAACATTAATTGTTCTGGTAACAGTACTGCTGCAATTGTTGCCAACCGCTGCTGCAAGCGTAACTGTGTATGCACCCGGCGCACTGTAAAAGTGCGAAGGATTTTTAAGGCTGCTGCTATCCCCATCTCCAAAAAACCATTTGTATTTATTGGCCGCACTGCCGCCGGTAGTGGTATTATTAAAAGCAACTGTAATGGTGTCCTTGCAACTGAAAGCAGCAGATGGGGTAAAGGCTGCAGTAGGTTTGGTGTACACCCGTACGTATTGAAACTTGCTGGCAGCATCACTTTCGCAGCCCCAGCTATTTTTTACCAATAAAGAAATATTGTAGTTGCCCTGGGTATTGTAAACAAACGTTGGGCTCTTAATAGTGTTGCCGCCTGCTCCTAAATCCCATGTCCAGTTGGTGATGAAGCCTGTGGCGGTGGAGGACAAATCTGTAAATTGAACGGTATGCGGTGCACAACCGGCTGTGTCGCTCGCTATAAAATCTGCCAAAGGTTTTGGATGAACAATAATGCTGTCAGTTTTTGTTTTTACATCTCCATTAGAAAAAGTAGCGGTAAGCGTTACATAAAATTTTTGTGCGGTAAGATAATTGGTTCCCACAACTGCAGCGCCATTTGAAATGATGGTACCATTGCCCAGGTTCCAGGCCCGGTTGGTAACAGTGCCACCTGTAGAAGCATCCGTAAAATTTACTCCACCGAGTGGCACGCAGCCGCTGGTTTTATTGATGGTGAAGTTGGGGGTGGTTTGGGCGGTTGTGTCCCTGATAAAAAATAATAAAACCAATAGAGTCAGCACATTCCTTTTCAGGAACAGTTTACTGTATTGAGTTAGTTTAGTTTTGGTTTGCATTTTATAGGTTTCTGGTAAACAAGTGGGCCACAGCTCAATTGTTGGTACAAGGTTACAGAATTTACAGGACATTCAATCTGTGAATGCTGCCTGTTTCTATTATTAAATTGTTTAACGTTTATCAATGTAGCCCTATTGCTTTCCTTCCTGTCACGTTCGCCTGCACTTTTTCTGGCTGTCATCAATAATGGGGGCTTTTGGCTCAAAAACCTTCAAACGCTTACCCGTATTTACGTTTACAGAACCTGGGCTGGCAATAAAAAGCGACTGGAACTGCATAACGCATTTGCTTCTGTTATTGCCTGTTGCAATTCTTCCTTATCTATTAACTGTTTCATTTTTGATAAAGATGGTTGAGCATAGGCCTGCGTATCCAGCCTGGTAATAAAGATAACGGCTATAATAAATTTTAGCAATTTCATCAGTTTATTTTTGTCTGCTAAAATAGCAGCGTAGCAACATTTGGCAAATACTCTATTTGGAGTATCAAAGCAAATGCAATACTGCTTTAACACACCACAAATTGTTTAGATAATTTGCCCGGAGGCCGACACAAAACTTTCAGTTCGTTTTGTATAGAATCTAAAAAACAGCAATTAAACAATACACTCCAAAATAACTATTCTTCAAAATCATCTTCCTGGCTCATTGCTCAAATAAGTTTCTCCTTCCACCATCAGCGTAACACCCGTATTCACCGTAAGCTTTCCACCTCCTTCCACTTTCACAGATTTGCAATTGGCATTCTGAGAAATAACAACCGCATGCTTTATAACAACAAGGGCGCCAATGCCCGGAACGACACCATCTTCCCACACACCAGGATTGCTCCAATCTCCGGGTATTTTTGAATAAACCGGCCCTGTATTGATACATTCTTTGCACAATGTATTTTTGAAAACGATACCACTATCTGTTGCAAGAATAATCCGGCCAACCCTGTAATCAATAGCAATACCTCTTACATTATTTGCAGGAAGCCCATCTGCCATCGTGTAAAGACTGTATTGGCTTTCGGTAAGTGGATTGGTAATAGTGGAAGCATTGGGCGATCCGAAAAAAACAAATCCTTTATTGGTGCCAATGTAAATATTACCCCTTGTATCGCCTGTTATTGCATTGGTGTTAATGATAGTTCCAGTTGGAAAAACACTGGAAAAATTAATTTTACTCCAGTTATTTGTAGCAGAATCCAGCACTACCATACCACCTGTGGTAAGCCCAAACCACCAACGTCTTTTTACATCATCGTAATACATTGCTTTTATATTGTAGCCTGCATCAAAAGCCGGTTGATTGGTATTATCAATAAAACCGAGATAAACGCTATCCGCAGTCCTGTAGCGAAGAATTTGCCCTGCACCTGCGGTGGAATTACTGGAAGCAAACACCCACACTTCGTTTTTATTGCCTCCAATCACAACGCAGAAACCATTTGACTGGTTAACGCCATTTTTTTGTTTATTAAAGTAAATGGGCGCAACCGGATTTTCTTTTCCAAAAACAACTGCTCCCGGTCTTGCCACACCCACTGTGATATCGGAAAAACAAGCGCCCCAAATTCTTTTAAATTTTTGAGCAGAAAAAAGACCCAGGTTATTATTAACATAAATGCCTCTAACATTTCTTGTTGGCAGACCTTCTGATTCGCTAAATTGCTGGTAAATAAAACTGGTATCCCGGTAATGGCCAATGCCTCCGAAATTTGCCTGAGCACCCGTTCTGCCAAACTGTGCAATCCAGATACCACCATCCCTGTCTGGCAATATTTGAGCAATATTATGATTGGTGAGCGTAGTTGATTTTTGCCAGGATTTTCCATTGTATTTATATAAGCCGTTGTTAGACGTGCCAGCCCAGATATAACCCCTTTGCCCAATGGCTACACTGGTAAATTGATTGCTTGCAAAAACGGGAGTGTTTGCCATATTATACAATGTGTCTGTCCTTACTCCCACAGCATTCCACGCTTTGTTTATATTAATAATGTCTGCTTCTGTTATGCCCAGGGTGTTGGGAGAGGCGGCCAAAATCAAGACTGCATTGATGGAAGCATTTTTTGCTGCTTCAAACCCCGAATTGGGTGTCAAAATCATCTCTGTATAAAAAGCAATTTTCTCAGCCTTTTCAAAACCCATCGGATCGATATCATAACTATAGCCCTGCGAATTAGTTCCTGCATCGCCTGTTACCAACAAATAAAACCATTTGTTAAGTACACTACTGTTTTTGTGTACACCACAATAATCATTGCCAAAAGGATCATCTGAATTAAGCGGCACCGGGCAATTTTCCACATTGGTATCAAACCAAAAATTGTTTACATCCTTGTAGGTATCTGGCTGTGCAACCTGTACACGAATTGGCGCTGCCAGTCCCTTTCTTAATGGGTCTTTCATATCTCTTATGCAATAATCAACATCTGCACTTTGAATAATTTCATCGCCTACACGAAACGGGACTTTGGTTAGAGCAGTGAAATTTTTATTGATGTAATGATCTATGCAGGCTGCCCAAATGTCGCTAAAGCCTTCGTTTAACGCACCTGATTCTCTTTTATACAGCAGCCCGGCAGTATTATCACAAACAGCATGGCCGAGCTCGTGGCTTATTACATCTATTGAAGTAGCTGCATCCCATTCATTGGCATCCTGCGTACCATCTCCATAAAACATTCCCGTGCCGTTCCAGAAAGCACCTTTGTATTTTACACCATAATGAAACACATTTTTAATATCTGCATTGTTGGCATCATAGCTTTTTCTGTTGTGTACATCCCACCAGTAACTAAGCACTTGATCCACTCCCCATTGAATATCCAGTGCTGCATAAGTAGTGTCGTCTATATAACTTGTTTCATCCCAAATATTGTTGGCATCCGTAAAATCTGTTAAGCTGGCATCAGGAATTGGTATTATTGCATGATTGGCATTTACCACAAAATAGGGAGTATTGTTTGCAGTAGTTGCTCCCCAGAGCCTGTATTTATTCGGATCCACTTGCTGAGTTATAAAAACCTGGTCACCGGAATATTTAGTGTAGCCAGATGCTAATTCAAAAACAGGCTTACTATTTGGTACCTGCTTTTGAACATCTCTTAAGGCAATTACCGGACTGGAAGGTGGCAATAAGAATGACGATTGCTTTTGTAGGCCTGCTACTCTTTTTACACTTTTAGGTTCGTTGTTTTTATCCAGGTGCTTAATAACTGCATTCACAAAAACAACCTTACCATTCAGCGCATTTACGTACACATGATTTCTGCCTAATGGTTTTGAAGCATAAATATTGAATTTATATGCGAGGCAGAGTTTGCCAAGATCCTGGTAACTGTCTTCAACAATTACCAGCTCGCCATGCGGAAACGCATAGTCTGCATCATTGCCTGTATAGTCTTCCCATACATATCTTTCTGCGCCCACATGCTTCAAAGCATTTTCAAGAGCGGTAGCTTCGGTAATAACCGGAACAGTAGCCATGTTGCCAGGAACTGAATAAAACTCCATTTGCAATAGCCTCACTTTACTATCTATATCCACTTCAGAAATCACGCCATGTTCTACCCTTATACCTTTGTAATATTGCTTCAACTTACTAACCTTTGAACCTTCATAATTCGTTGGCTCCTCACTTTGCAAAAAAGCATCCGTACCCTGGCGCAAGGTTAATTTATCTGCCAGCCAAGGCAACAGGTTAGTTTTTTGCACTGCCATATCCGGTGAAAAAAAGATACCTGCCTGCGTGGGTATTTTACTGTTAAGTTCAAATTTGTAAAATGATTGTTTGGAGTTTTGTTTTTCCGATGCTAGCTTTCGTTGCATTCTTTCAAGTGATGGCTGTGCAAAAGCAATCAACCCTACTAAAATTGCTAATACAACAAACAGGGTTCGTACAAATAAATTTTGTTGCATAATATTAATTTAAGATTTTGTAAGTACTTACTAATTCAAAATAAAGCAGTTTTAAGAAAGGGAATGGATTGTTTCAATTTCAGGTGGGAAAATTACATATTAACTGCCAATCATTTTATCCCTTTTTTGGGGGATTTTTGAGTAGGACTAATATATGTAAAATAACAAAAGGCAAAGCATGTCAATCAATTTTTATTGATACAACAAACTTTGCCTTTAATATAGATTGACTATTTTTTTACAGCAATGCCTCATACAAAACTTCCACCGGGTGCAAGGCTTCTCTGCCCGTGCCATCTTTTATCTGGTGGCGGCAACTGGTACCGGGTGCTGCAATAATTACTTCCGCAGCTTGTTTTCTTACAGTGGGTAACAACACGAGTTCGCCAATTTTCATCGATAGTTCGTAATGCTCTTTCTCAAAACCAAACGAACCGGCCATGCCACAGCAACCGGAGGGAATAGTTTCCACCGTATAATTTTCGGGGAACGATAATAATGTAACCGAAGGCGCTACAGATGACAATGCCTTTTGCTGACAATGTCCATGCAACTGGATCGATCTTTTTTCTTTGGTAAAAGAGGAGGATTGAATATTACCGGCTTCTATTTCGTTGGCAATAAATTCATCGATCATAAACACATTTTTGCTCAATGCTTTGGCGGCTTCAAAATTTTCATCGCTGGCCAAATCAATATATTCATCCCTGAAGGTAAGAATGGCACTGGGTTCTACACCAATCAACGGTGTTGCTGCTGTAATAATATCTTTTAGCAATTCAATATTTTTATTGGCAATCTTTTTTCCTTCTCTTATCAAACCTTTACTCAACCACGCCCGGCCACTTTCTATGTGTTTGGGGATGATAATTTCATAACCTAATTTCTCCAGCAATAAAATTGCTTTTTGTCCGATGATTGTATCGTTGTAGTTAGTGAACTCGTCGCAGAACAGAAATACGCGGTGGTCGGCTTTGCCCCCATCCCCTGAAGGGGAGTTATTTGTAGTTCCTTCTTTTTCTCCAATTTGCTTTAATTTCCTGTGCTTAAACCATTTTTCTAAGGTAGTTGTATGCAGGGTGGGCATACTTCTTTTTACTGCAAAGCCGGTGAGCCTTTTGATGATATTACTGGTGAAAGGCGTTGTCATCACAAAATTATAGATGCCCGGCATTAATGCGCCGAGTTTGGCACTGTTGGTGAAGTTGGCTATCAGCTTACTCCTGAACGGTACCCCGTTAGCATCGTAATACTGCTGTAAAAATTCTGCTTTTAATTTGGCCACATCCACATTGCTGGGACATTCACTTTTGCAACCCTTACAGCTTAAACACAAATCCATTACTTCATAAATTTCTTTATGATCAAAGCGGTTAAGTTTATCCGAGTTGGTTAAAAATTCCCGGAGGATATTTGCCCTTGCCCTGGTGGAATCTTTTTCATTTTTGGTAGCCATAAAACTGGGGCACATGGTACCGCCACTCAAATGCGTTTTGCGGCAATCGCCGCTGCCATTGCATTGCTCGGCGTGTTGCAACACATCCTGATCTTTATAACGGAAGATGGTATTGAATTTAGGCGTTTGCTGACCTGGTGTGTACCGCAGCATGGTATTCATGGGCGGCGTGTCTACAATTTTATTGGGATTAAATATGTTGTTGGGATCCCAGGTGCGTTTGATTTGTTGCAGGAGTTTGTAATTTTTCTCCCCTATCATCTGTTCAATAAATTCGCCCCGCAACCTGCCATCTCCATGCTCACCACTCAGCGAACCATTGTATTTTTTTACAAGGGTGGCTATCTCTTCAGCAATAATTCTAAAGAGTGCATTGCCTTCTGTTGTTTTTAAATTGATGATGGGGCGAAGGTGTATCTCTCCACTACCGGCATGTGCGTAATGTACCGCATGCAGGTTATGTTTTTCTAAAATCTGGTTGAAATCTGCAATATAGGCTGGCAGATCTTTTACATCAACTGCGGTGTCTTCAATTACCGGTACCGCTTTTTCATCTCCGGGTAAATTGCTCAATAAGCCAAGACCAGCTTTGCGCAAGGTCCATATCTTTTTAGTATCAGCCCCAAACAGTAATGGAAAGTAATAACCCAAACCGTAGGAACGCATGGCATTTTCAACTTCGGTTGCAATGGCAACAATTTCTTCCCGGGTGGTTCTGCAAAATTCCACTACCAAAATAGCTCCCGGATCGCCCTGTACAAAAAACCTGTTTTTGTTTTGTTCAATATTGTTTTTGGTACATTCTAAAATATAATGATCAATCAGTTCGCTGGCGCTGGGCCTGAATTGCATGGCAATAATATTTGCCCGCAACGATTCATCAATGCTATTGAAATGAACACAAAGCAACCCGGTTTCTTTGGGAGGCAATGGATCTACATGCAGTTTAATTTCGGTGATAAAGGCAAGTGTACCTTCGGAACCTGCAATGAGTTTACAAAAATCGAAGTCAGGTTTTCCAGCAGTAAACGGCGCTGATTCCAGCAACACATCAACTGCATAACCAGTATTTCTTCTTTCAATAGATGGCTTGGGAAATTGTGCCCGAATCTCCTGCTGGCTATCGTAGTTACTTAATAAACTTCTTACTGTTTTGTAGATGTTAGCCTCCAGCGTTTCGCCTTCGCATTTTGCATGAAAGGCATCAAGATCGAGAGCAGAAAAAACGGCTTCACTGCCATCGCTCAGCAGGGTTTTTACTTCCAGTAAATGTTCCCTTGTGCTGCCGTACACTACGGAATTACTGCCGCAACTGTTATTGCCCACCATACCGCCCATCATGGCACGGTTGGCTGTAGAAGTTTCGGGGCCAAAGAACAGGCCATGTGGTTTTAAAAATAAATTCAGCTCATCCCTTATTACGCCTGGTTGAACTCTCACCCAATTTTCGGCTTCATTCAGTTCAATTATTTGCGTAAAGTTTTTTGAAACATCAACAATAATACCATTGCCCACCACTTGTCCGGCCAAAGAAGTACCCGCCGTACGGGGAATTAATGAAGTATGGTTTGCCAGTGCAAAAGCTATTAATTTTTTAATATCATCCACAGATGCAGGAACGGCTACTGCCAACGGCATCTCCCGATAGGCTGATGCATCGGTGGCGTATAAAATCCGCATGGTGTCATCGGTATAAAATTCTCCTGCTAAATCCAATCCTAATTTATTCAACTGATCTTTCATTCAAATGCGGTTATAAGTTTGTTCGCAAAAATAAAGACAAATGAGATAGGAGTAAGGTTGTGTTGGAGCAGCATAAATTTCCAGCAGCGTATTTATCCGTTAAAATTAAAAAAAAGGGACTTATACTAAATTACTTTTTAGGATTAGGCATATTAGTAGTAAATGACGACTGCTGTGACCTTGAATAAAAAGTGCTGGAAATTTTCCACATCAGCCGTTAAGAAATCAAGCCTGCCCGGCCTCCGCCATTCGGACGGGGGCTGTTTGAGCCTGCACAAACTGTAAATTATTTAACGCTGGCTCCGCTAGCCAGCGGATTGATTTTAGGTTGATGTGGGAAATTTCACCTGTCCCGAAAGGCGGGAGCCTTTTTATTCACAGCCTCGCCCGACTGGCGTCAGCCTGGCAGGCTTGATTTTTTGTTACTTTTTGCATCAACCTGTCCCGAAAAATCGCATGTGCGTCAAGCTAACTTTTTAATTAAATAGCTATAACATATATGTGGAAAAGGCTTCAAGGGGTTTTAGTATTGGTATTTTTACGCCAGCGGCGTAACCTGTTTGTAGAAAATTATAACATAAAACAGCCTTTGACCCGGAGGGCAACCTTGCGTTTTTCTACATTTCTCAAATTAACAGGCTGCGCCGCTGGCGCAGGGTTTGCATTGATGTATTTGCGAAGCTACAAACAGGTTACGCCGCTGGCGTAAATACAGTTGCATTAATTTTCAATATAAATTTGTTATGGTAATAATGAGGGGTGATATCCTTAGCTTGACGCCTATGCGAAAAAACCGGGAGACAAAAAAGTAAATAAAATCTAACTCAATACCGACAATGCTTTACGAACTAAGTAATTTATTTTATTGCTTTTTAATGTTTAGTAAAACCAACCAGGTAACAAAATGCAGGTAAACGCATGATATTTCTCACCTGCGGTAATTGTAAATTCGCCGACTTTTGCAAAGCAAAAATTAATTTCAAAATCTATTCTTAATGTCAAAAGCGATATATATAGCATCTTCCGAATCCAATAGTGGTAAATCGGTAATCACACTTGGGCTCATGAATGTATTGGTGGGTAAGATAAAAAAGATCGCTTATTTTAAACCCGTTATCAGGGAAAGTGGTACCAACAGCAAGGATATTTATATTGAAACCATGATTGATCATTTTGGGCTCATTACAAAATATGAAGATTGCTTTGCTTTTACCTACAATGAATTGCTGAAATACCGCAGTGAGGGCAATACTGCGTTCATCATTGATACCATTATTTCAAAATACAAGAAGCTGGAAGACAGCCATGATTTTGTATTGGTAGATGGAACCGATTTTGACGGAGATGGCGCCAGCTTTGAGTTTTCTTCCAATGTACAGATTGCAAAAAACCTTGGACTCCCTTTGATACTCATCACCAAAGGCGACGGATATACACCCGATGAAATCACCAAAAATGTTTTGACAACCTGCCAGCTGTTATTGAATAAAGAAGTGCCGCTGCTGGCCGTAATTGCCAATAAAATTGCCTCCCCGGATGTGGAGGAATTGAAACTGTTATTTGCTGAACGCTTACCAGCAACTATTTTAAGTTCAATTATTCCCTACAGTAAAGATTTAGGAAATCCAACCATGAAGGAGATTGTGGAAACCCTGGATGGCAAATTATTGTTTGGGCAAAATTACCTCTCTAACCAGGTAGATCATTTTATAGTAGGTGCCATGCAATTGCGTAACTGCCTTACCCGATTAAAGGAAAATACACTTGTTGTTACACCCGGCGACAGGGGCGATATCATCGTTGCTATGATACAGGCCAACCTTTCCAAAAATTACCCAAAGGTAGCAGGCATTGTACTTTCCGGCGGGTTGGAGCCAGACGAACCGATTGTACAACTCATTGATGGTTTGCAGGAAGTAATACCCATTGTGCAGGTGCAAACGGGCACTTTTGAAACAGTGAACAAAGTAGGTTCCATTCATTCAAGAATATATTTTGACAATCAATTTAAGATAGAACTGGCCATTGAAACTTTTGAAAAATACATTGATACCAATATCATCCTCGATAAAATTGTAACCGCCCATCCCGAAGGTATTACGCCAAGAATGTTTCAATACCAGCTCGTAAAAAGAGCCAAAACATACAAGAAACATATTGTACTGCCCGAAGGAACAGATGACCGCATTTTAATTGCAGCATCAAAATTAATAAAACAGGATGTGGTTAAGCTCACCATTCTGGGTAAACAGGAGGAGATAAAAGCTGCTCTTAAAAGATTGAACTTAAACCTGGATATAGAAAATGTTACCGTCATCAACCCAATAGAATCTCCCTTGTTTCCAGATTATGTCAATACATTTTACGAGCTGCGTAAAAGTAAAAATGTGAACATGGACATGGCCACCGACTTTATGAAAGATGGTTCGTATTTTGGCACTATGATGGTGTACAAAGGAGATGCGGACGGAATGGTTTCCGGCGCTATAAACACCACGCAGCATACCATAAGGCCGGCGCTTCAATTTGTGAAAACCAAGCCGGGGGTATCAACCGTTTCTTCCGTTTTCTTTATGTGCCTGGAAGATAGGGTTACTGTATTTGGCGATTGCGCTGTAAACCCCAATCCTACTTCGGAGCAACTGGCAGATATCGCCATCTCGTCTGCAGAAAGCAGCACCATGTTTGGAATTGAGCCAAAAATTGCCATGCTGTCTTATTCCTCCGGTACTTCAGGCCAAGGTGAAGAAGTGGAGAAAGTCCGCAGGGCTACAGAACTTATAAAAATACGAAGGCCCGACCTGTTGGTGGAAGGGCCCATACAATATGATGCAGCTGTAGATGCTGCTATTGGCAAACAAAAAATGCCCTTATCAAAAGTTGCCGGACAGGCTTCTGTATTGATATTTCCCGATTTAAATACGGGCAACAATACTTACAAAGCTGTTCAGCGTGAAACCGGTGCAGTTGCCATTGGGCCGATGTTACAAGGGTTAAATAAACCGGTAAACGACCTCAGCAGGGGTTGCACGGTAGATGACATTTTTAATACAGTTGTAATTACTGCCATACAGGCCCAGCAATAAAACAGTACCATTTTTTTCATATTGATTTCTCTTCATATCATTCTTTAACAACCAGCCGCATGAATATTTTTGTAATCAACTCCGGAAGCAGCTCTATTAAATACCAGCTGATTACTATGCCTGCAGCAACGGTACTGTGCAGCGGTATTGTAGAAAGAATTGGTATGCTTGACGCTACCATTATTCACAAAAGCTTCAAGAATGGAAAGGAGTTGGTGAAAAGAGAAACAGTTGCAATTGCTGACCATGCAGATGGCTTGCAGGAAGTTGCCAGGTTATTAACTGATCCGGAAATGGGCGTTATCAGTGATCCATCAGCAATTACCGCAGTAGGCCACCGAGTAGTACATGGCGGTGAAAGTTTTGCTGCAACAACCATAATTAATCAGCATGTAAAAGAAAAAATAAAAAAATTATTTCCGCTGGCACCTTTGCACAATCCGCTGAATTATTTAGGCATTGAAATAGCAGAAAAATTATTTGCAGGCGCAAAACAGGTAGCCGTTTTTGATACAGCCTTTCACCAATCCATTCCACCAATGGCTTACCGCTATGCCATCCCTGCCAATTTCTACAACGATTATGGAATTAGGGCTTATGGATTTCACGGCACCAGTCATAAATATGTGAGTGGCAAAGCCATTGAATACCTCAACAAAGATTTCACCAAAATAATTACCCTACACCTGGGCAATGGCTGCAGCATCACGGCCATCAACAACGGTCAATCTATAGAAACCAGTATGGGCCTTGGCCCTATGAATGGTTTGATAATGGGTACCCGTTGCGGTGATATTGATCAATCAGTAATTTTTTACCTGGTTAACCAGTTGGGATACGATATTGAAAATGTAAATGCCATCCTCAATAAAAAAAGTGGCATGCTTGGTTTAACCGGCCTTAGCGATAACCGTGACATCAGGGCTAAAATTGAAAATGGCGATAAAGAAGCGCTGCTGGCATATGAAATGTATGCCTATCGTATCCGTAAATACATTGGCGCCTATGCAGCTATACTAAACGGATTGGACGCCATTGTATTCACCGGTGGTGTGGGAGAAAATGACCGGCTGATGAGAAAACTTTGTGCCTCAAACCTTGAGTATCTCGGCATTGAACTGGATGAAACCAACAACCAACGCCGCCTGGAAGGCTTGCAGGAAATCAACACAACCGAATCGAGGGTTAAAATATTGGTGGTGCCAACCAATGAGGAGCTGGAGATTGCAACGCAATGTTACAGGTTGTTGAGTTAAATGCTGTGGGATGTGGATTAATATTTGATACCGATTTTGGCTGATTTTTAACCCACCTATTTTAAGAAGAGACACATTACAGAGGAAAACTTAAACCACCCTTTCATTATAAAAAAGTAGTTAGATTTACAAAAATACCAACGATGAAAAAAAGTTTGATGCTGTTGCTTTCTATAGCCGCCTTTTGTACAGTAAAGGCACAAGTGGACAGCACTGCCTTGTACCTACAGTTTCCGGATGTGCCGCCATTTACTATTCAAACAGCGCCAGACAGTGTTACTTTTGCCAAGGCCGATTTAAAGAAAAGGAAACCCACGCTCATCATCCTTTTCAGCCCGGATTGTGATCATTGCAAGCACGAAACAAAACTATTAAAAGCAGATATCGCCCTGTTAAAAAATGTGCAGATTGTAATGGTGAGTTTCCTAAACTTTGATTTAATAAAAAAGTTTTACGAAGATTTCCAACTGGCAGATTATCCGTCCATCACCGTGGGCCGTGACAGTAAATTCTTCCTTGGAACTTTTTATAAACTGCATACCTACCCCAGCATGTTTCTCTACAACAAAAAAGGAAAATTCGTCCAGCATTTTGAAGGCAATGTGGAGATTAAGAATATTGCAGCTTCCATTGATCTTTGATTTATGATCTGTGATTTGTGATCTGTGATCTGTGATATTGGAAACATCAGCAGTCCGCCTTAAAAACTGATGCATACTTTATCAACTAATCAACCAAATCAAATCTATCAACCTCATCAACCCTATCAACCTCATCAACCTTATCAACCTCATCAACTCATCAACCTGTCAACACTATCAACTATTTCAACCTTATCAACCTTATCAACCTCATCAACCCCATCAACTCTATCAACCCCATCAACCCCATCAACTCTATCAACTCTATCAACCCCATCAACTCTATCAACCCTATCAACCCTATCAACCCCATCAACCCCATCAACCCCATCAACCCCATCAACTCTATCAACCCTATCAACTTATCAACCCATCAACCACCATTTCCACCTACCTTTACAACGTAAAAATTTATAACATTTAAAACATATTTTAACATGAAAGTTACAGTTGTAGGTGCAGGCGCAGTAGGCGCAACCTGTGCCGATAATATTGCCCGGAAAGAATTGTGTACAGAACTGGTTTTGCTTGATATTAAAGAAGGCGTTGCCGAAGGCAAGGCCCAGGATATGATGCAGACTGCCACGCTGCTTGGCTTTGATACAAAAATTACAGGAAGCACCAACGACTACAGCAAAACCGCCAAAAGCGATGTAGTGGTAATTACTTCCGGCCTGCCACGCAAACCCGGCATGACGAGAGAAGAACTCATAGGTGTTAATGCAGGTATCGTTCGCACTGTTGCACAAAACATCCTGCAATATTCTCCCGATGCCATTATTATTGTTATCAGCAATCCAATGGATACCATGACATACCTGGCTTTAACCGCAACAGGTTTACCAAAAAACCGCATCATTGGAATGGGCGGCACTTTGGATAGCAGCCGTTTTAAATACCAGTTGAGCCAACATTTGGGTTGCAGTCCGGCTGATTTAAATGCAGTGGTTGTAGGTGGACACGGTGATACAACCATGATTCCTTTAATGCGGCTTGCTACCTGGAACAGTGCGCCGGTTACAGACTTTTTAAGCTTAAGCGAACAGGAACAAATTATAAAAGACACCATGGTAGGTGGCGCTACTTTAACTGCTTTAATTGGTACTTCTGCCTGGTATGCACCCGGTGCTGCCGGAGCTGCGTTGGTAGAATCCATTTTACGGGACGAGAAAAAATTATTCACCTGCTGCGTAGCGCTCGAAGGTGAATATGGCCAATCTGATATTTGCCTTGGCGTACCCGTAACGATCGGCAAAAATGGCTGGGAAAAAATCCTTGACTTCAAATTAAATGAAACAGAACAAGCTGCCTTTAACAAAAGCGCAGAAGCAGTGCGGAGCATGAACGAAGTGTTGAAAACACTCTAAAAGCCCCTGCGTACATGTAATAGAAAAACGGCTTAGCATTTACTAAGCCGTTTTTTATTGGAAAAATATTTTTTTTGAAACCAGCATATTAACCCTGATGTGACTTCAGTGGCGACGCTCCGTTCAAAGGGAGAATTACTATTGGGCCTTTATTGCAATATCTTTTTGCAGCTTTATAACAGCGGTTTTTAAAAAAGGTTGGCTAGGTTTTAATAAATGGGCAACTCAATAATGTTGCGGTTTGCTTTAAAGTATTACAACCATAAACACTATAAAATTTTTGGAATACAATACAATTTAAAAATTCATCCATAAAATATCTACGTTACTCTAACCTCCCCAAATAAGCACAAAACTTCCTGCCTTAAAACCTCCACAGTGCATTGCTTTTAACCTCCATTCCAGAAGGGTATGAAAAGTGAATCCACTATTGCAAAACCGAAATACCCCGGCGGCTTTTCTGTAATAAACTTTTAAAAAACGTTGTTTTTTCCATTCAAACGGAAATAAAAACGTTATTTATACCATTATAAAAGAAATTGCTATAATAGTAAGAGCATTATTTAAATACAAATTAAGTTCCGTAGCAGAGGTGCATGTAGTAGCATGCTTATTATATAACCGTTCCTAAGGAACTTATAAACGTTTATTAGTTTTTCCCCGAAATATTTTTTGGGGTTACAATATCTTCCGAGCTGCTGGCGCTGCAACTCCTTATAACTTCCAGGTTTTATCAAAGCAGCATTAAATTCTATACAAATAAACAGCCGGAAATAAAGGTGAAACTTTAATAAAGACAATAAAAAGAAAATTACATTTCTGCATTTTTAAGATATTGCTTTTGATACTCAAGCGGAGAGTTACCGGTTATTTTTTTAAATGATTTATAAAAATTGGTCACATTGTTAAATCCACTTTCATAACATACCTGCGTAATGTTTAGTTTGTTTTGTATAAGCAATTTGCAGGCATGGCCTACCCTTAATTCCTGTAAAAAATAGTTGTATGTTTTTCGGGTATGTAATTTAAAATACCTGCAAAATGAGTTGGGACTGATATTGGCAATTTTAGCGATATTATTTAAACTTATTTTCTTTTTAAAATTTGCAATGGAGTACGTATAAATATTATTTATTCTTTCTGTTTCCTTTATTTCAAGGCTAGGTTCAAAACCTTTGGAAACAATGAGCGTATTGGTTTTGTTGCCGGCAACAATACTTTTTAAAATTTGCAGCAATAGTATTATCCTGTCGGTATTTTCTGCACACAGCATTTGTTGCATCAGCTCAGCAACTATAGGTTTTGCTTTCCCTTTAATTAAAATGCCTCTTTTTGCAGTAACCATCAACTCCTTTATTTTCTTATTTTCCGGGAGCTCAAGAAATTCTTTGCCCCAGAAATTTTCGCTGAAATGTGCAACAGTTGCGATGGCTTTCAGCGTTGAATTTTGCAGAAAATAAGCATCATCACATCGCCATAAATGAGGAATATTGGACCCAACAAGAATGAGATCATCTTTTTTAAACCGGCTGATATTATCACCAATAAATCGTATGCCACTCCCTTTTTGAATGTGCAACAGTTCCATTTCCGGATGAAAGTGCCAGCTATTGTAAAAATAAGGCACAGCATCCTGGCGAATGCTAAAGCTTTGATTGAGCTTTGTATTAACTTTTAAAAGCTTTGGATTCATCTATATTGATTGTATTAATTCCAAATCTCTACATTTTATGCCAAAAAAGTGTAAGAGTTGGGTAAAAAAAACAAATCAGCAACTTCGTTGACTAATTACCTTTAGCAAAAATTCCGGCAATCTCATTTGGATTGTTGGCAATAAGCTTTTATAGCCAATGGAAAAAACAAACGATAAATTTTTACAGATCGATTTGCTGGATAATGTACTGGTTGCTTTAAAGCCAATGGAAAAAGGCACAACAATAAACTGGATGGGCAACAGCTTTGATTTGGCAGAAGACATCCCGGGCAAACATAAATTTTTTATAAAAGATTTACAGGCAGGCGATAAAGTAATCATGTATGGCTTAACGGTGGGTACTATTCAGCAGCCAGTTACCAGGGGTAGCCGCATTACAGTTGATAACACCCAACATGCTACCGATAATTTTGATTACCGGAATGTATCCTTTCAATGGCAGGCGCCGGATGTAAGCAAATACAGCCATTCAACTTTTAATGGTTACCATCGCAAAGATGGCCGTGTGGGTACTGCTAATTACTGGTTATTTATCCCCACCGTTTTTTGTGAGAACAGAAACCTTGATGTAATAAAAGAAGCCTTGCACAATGAATTGGGGTATTCAGTAACTGATACATTCAAAGCCTATACGCACCAGTTGGTAGCAGCATTTAAAAACGGTGAAGATATAAACACAATAAATTTATCACCGGATACTATCACTAAAAACTCCGATCGTTTATTCAATAATATAGATGGAATTAAATTTTTAAATCACCAGGGTGGATGCGGCGGAACCAGGCAGGATGCTGCAACACTAAGTAAATTATTGGTAGCCTATGCCGATCATCCCAATGTTGCAGGCATTACGCTGATGAGTCTTGGTTGCCAGCACCTTCAGGTAAAAGATTTTCTAAATGATCTACAACAACGCAATCCTCAATTCGATAAGCCTTTATTGATATTTGAACAACAGCAAAGTGAGAGTGAATCTCATTTAATTAAAAATGCCATCCGCCATACATTTTTGCAACTGATAGAAGCCAATAAAGCAGAGCGGCAACCTGCACCCTTAAGTAAACTGTGCATTGGGGTAAAATGTGGTGGCAGCGATGGTTTCAGCGGTATATCTGCTAACCCTGCTGTAGGCCATTGTGCAGATTTACTGGTGGCTTTGGGAGGAACTGTTTTGCTGGCAGAATTTCCGGAACTATGTGGCGCAGAGCAGGAATTAATTGATCGTTCTGTAAATGAAACCACTGCAAGAAAATTTATGCAACTGATGAATGATTACAACCAGCTTGCACATGCTGTTGGTTCTGGTTTTCACATGAATCCATCACCGGGCAATATAAAAGACGGGCTGATTACTGATGCAATGAAAAGTATTGGAGCCTGTAAAAAGGGTGGTACCTCGCCTGTTACAGACGTGCTGGATTATACAGAACCTTCTGTAAAATCCGGATTGAATTTGGTTTGCACACCAGGCAACGATGTAGAAGCAACAACAGGAAAAGCTGCCAGCGGTGCTACGCTTATTTTATTTACAACCGGTTTAGGAACGCCAACAGGAAACCCTGTTAGTCCTGTTATTAAAATTGCCACCAACACTAGTTTGGCCAATCGCATGAGTGATATCATAGACATTGATACAGGTAGCATTATTGAAGGAAAATCCTCTATTAACGAGATGGGTGAGGTGATACTGGATTATGTTATCCGTGCAGCAAGCGGGGAAGTAATTCCTAAAGCTGTATTGTTGGGGCAAGATGATTTTATTCCGTGGAAAAGAGGCGTTAGTTTGTGAAAAGTTATTAGGGTAAAACAAAAAAGCTTTTAATCAGGATATTAATATTCGTTAAGTGTCATGGTAATGAATGACAAAATAGTCCCTAACCGGCCTGGTTTACCAGGTCGGGCAAGACTTTTCTCTTACAGAAAAAATTGAAACAGATGTTTAGCTTAAAAAATAAAATAGCAGTGATAACAGGAGCCGGTAGCGGTATTGGCAAAGCAATTGCGTTGCTATTTGCAAAGCAGGGTGCAGTGGTTCACATTATTGAATTAGATACTGCAGCGGCTAAAGCAGTAGTTGAAGAAATTGTTATGAACGGTGGAGAAGCAGTAGCGCATAGCATTGATATCACTAATCAACAGCAGGTGAATGAGGTTTTTAAATTGATTGGAAAAATCGATATATTGGTGAACAATGCAGGCATCGCCCATGTGGGTAATATTGAGCAAACGAGTGCGGAAGATTTTGAAAGAATTTTTTCAGTAAACGTAAAAGGTACTTATCATTGTTTGTATGCTGCCATCCCGTTAATGAAAGAAAATAAGGGTGGTGTTATTCTTAATATGGCATCAATCGCTGCAGTAGTCGGCATCACCGACAGGTTTGCATACAGCATGAGTAAAGGTGCTATGCAAGCCATAACACTGAGTATTGCAAAGGATTACCTGCAGCATAATATACGTTGCAATTGCATTTCTCCCGCAAGGGTGCATACGCCATTTGTGGATGGATTTATTGCAAAAAATTATCCTGAAAAAGAAGCAGCCATGTTCGAAAAATTATCCAAAAGTCAGCCCATTGGCCGGATGGGCACACCGGAAGAAGTTGCAGCAATGGCACTGTATCTGTGCAGCGATGAAGCAGCATTTATTACCGGTAATAATTATTTAATTGACGGAGGCTTTGTAAACCTTAATAACTAAACCGTCAAACTAAACGTATGAAAAAATCAATTTGCAGTTTATTCTTATTACTTTTTTTAATTGCTGTTTCCTATTCACAGCAATACACGCCATCTGCACAAAACCTTGCAGCAAGAACTATTTTCCAGGATAATAAATTTGGAATGTTTATTCACTGGGGAGCATCTAGTGTATTGGGAAGCGGAGAATGGGTGATGAACAACCGAAACATACAGGTTAACGACTACGGAAGGTTGATCAATATTTTTAACCCTCAAAATTTTGATGCAAAAAAATGGGTGGCTATTGCTAAAGGAGCAGGTATGAAATACATCACTTTCATTACCCGGCACCATGATGGTTTCAGTAATTGGGATACCAAACAATCCGATTGGAAGATTACCAAAACGCCGTATGAAAAAGATGCACTAAAACAACTGGCAGCAGAATGTAATAAAGAAGGCATCCAATTATTTTGCTACTATTCTTTGCTGGATTGGTACCGCAGCGATTACCAATATGAAACAGGTAAAACCGGTAAAGGAACCGGCCGTACCACCAAAAGCAATTGGGATAGTTATATCCGTTTTATGAAGGCGCAGTTAACAGAATTATTGACCGGCTATGGTGAAATTTCGGGGATATGGTTTGATGGTCATTGGGACCAATTGGATAATGATGTGGACAAAACATTACAGTCGAAAGTAAACTGGCATTACGATGAAATATACACGTTGATTCACAGTTTGCAACCCCAATGTTTAATTAGCAACAACCATCATTTAACGCCGATACCCGGTGAAGATTTTCAGGCATTTGAAAAAGATCTGCCTGGCTCCAATACAACTGGCTTTGGTGGTGCCTCCATTTCTCAACTACCATTAGAAACATGTGAAACCATGAACGACAGCTGGGGTTTTAACATCACCGACAGAAATTATAAATCATCTAAAATGCTGATTCAATACCTGGTAAAAGCGGCAGGGCATAATGCCAACTTTTTACTGAATGTAGGGCCAATGCCCGATGGAACCATTCAACCGGAATTTGTTGATACGTTGAAATTAATGGGTAAATGGATGGAGCAAAACAGTGCCACTATTTATGGAACCAGAGGTAATGTAATTCCTCCCAAAACCTGGGGAGTACTTACTAAAAAAGGCAAATCAGTTTACATGCACATACTGTATACGCCGGAGCAAAATGCCTTTATTTTTATTGCAGAACTAAAACAACCTATTGCCAAAGCATTTTTATTTAATGGTAAAAAGGAAGTAAAGTTTAAACAGTTATCCGAAGGAACATTTATATACCTGGATGGAGTGGTATTGGATGATGTTGATACAATTGTACAACTGGAATTAAAATAGAAAAGAGCAATATTTGCTGATTTAAATTTGATAAACCTTCATTAAAAAACCAATAAAAATTACACATGAAACTGATTCGCTTTGGAGTAGCCGGAAATGAAAAACCGGGATTGATCATAAGAGATAAATATGTAGATGTTTCTTCTTTTGTAAAAGATTACAACGAAGAATTTTTTGAGCAGGATGGCTTAAAGAAATTAAATGATTTCTTACAAACCAATCCTGAGTTGCCCGAGATAAGCAAGGACATACGTTTGGGGTCACCTGTTGCAAGGCCCTCCAAAATAGTTTGTATCGGACTAAACTACATGGATCATGCAAAGGAAACAGGAGCTGCCATTCCTGCAGAGCCAATACTTTTTTTAAAATCCACTACGGCACTAACAGGACCTAATGATAATATCATCATTCCAAAAAATTCTCAAAAAACAGATTGGGAAGTGGAGTTGGCTGTAGTGATTGGCCGCAAGGCATCATATGTGGATGAGGCAACTGCAATGAATTATGTTGCAGGTTATTGCCTGCACAACGATGTAAGTGAAAGGGCATTTCAACTGGAAATGGGTGGCACCTGGGATAAGGGAAAAGGCTGTGATAGTTTTGCACCCATTGGTCCTTACCTGGCTACCCCGGATGAATTGCAAGATGTAAATAACTGCCAGCTATGGCTTACCGTTAATGGCCAATTAATGCAGGATGGAAATACCACCAACCTAATTTTTAATATCCCTCACCTCATTTCCTATGTAAGCCAATTTATGACGCTTATTCCAGGTGATATTATTTCCACAGGTACACCGGCGGGTGTTGGCCTGGGCATGAAACCCCCGGTGTACCTGAAGCCTGGCGATGTAGTTGAATTGGGCATTGATGTTCTTGGTAAATCCACACAGCATGTTATAGCTTATAAATAAAAATTAAAACAAGTACTACTGAATGAAAAAAAACGATGCCTACCTGCTGCCATTTATTTTAATAACCAGCCTTTTTTTTCTATGGGGTTTTGCACATAACCTCGACCCCATATTAATACCTCATTTAAAAAAATCGTTTACGTTAACCACCACACAAGCTACCCTGGTAGATTCTGCCGTTTTCATTGCCTATTTTATTATGGCATTGCCGGCAGGTTTTATCATAAAAAAGTTTGGTTACAAAATGGGCATCATCAGTGGATTGTTGTTTTTTGCCCTTGGTTGTTTTTTATTTATCCCTGCTGCCAATTATCAATCTTATAATTATTTTTTGATTGCACTTTTTATTATTGCCTGTGGCTTAACAGTTTTGGAAACAGCCGCCAATCCATATGCTGCCGCTTTAGGAAATCCGGCAACGGCAACACAACGGCTAAATCTTGCCCAATCTTTTAATGGACTTGCTGCAGCAGTGGCACCTGTTATTGGCGCAAGAATTATATTAACCAAAGGCTATAGCGATGTCGATTTAAATGCTATGACGGAAGCTGCAAAAAAAATTGCATTGGCCTCAGAAGCATCCTCCGTTAAAACTCCCTATGCAGTATTGGGTTTTGTACTGCTGGTAATTGCGGTGTTATTCGCCATCTCTCATTTGCCTAAAATTATGGATACTTCCGGGCAAAGTGATAGCAAGCATATTTTTCATGCTTTTAGAAATAAGCATTTAAAATGGGCTGTAATAGCACAGTTTTTTTATGTAGGCGCACAGGTATCCGTGCTTAGTTTATTTATTTTGTACGCAACCAAATCTGCCTCCATAACAGAAGTGCAGGCAGCCGATTACCTGGGTGTTGGTGGAATTGCTTTTTTAATCGGCCGGTTTTCCGGAACATTTTTTATGAAATATATCCGCCCGGATAGGCTGCTGGCAATCTATGCTGCCATTAATATACTATTAAGTATTGTAGCCATAACAGCAACAGGATTAATTACGGTTTATGCTGTGATAGGTATCTGCTTCTTTATGTCCATTATGTTTCCAACTATATTTTCTTTAGGAATAAAAGATTTAAAAGGCGATACAGCCTACGGTAGTAGTTTAATAATTATGTCAATTGTAGGTGGCGCCATCCTGCCCCGTTTTTTTGGCTTTATTGCAGATGGTACCGGTAACATTCAACTCGGCTATATCATTCCCTTAAGCTGTTTTGTTGTGGTACTGTTTTTTGGATGGAGAGGTCATAAAATTGTTGATAATAAAAGTGAAAAGATATGAAAAGATTTTGCATGGCACTTGACCTTAAAAACGACCCTTCATTAATTGCAGCATACGAAGCCTATCATGAAAAAATATGGCCCGAAATAGAAGCTAGTATAAAAAGCGCCGGTATTTTAAACATGGAAATATACCGGGTAGAAAATCGTCTTTTTATGATAATGGAAACAACAGCTGATTTTTCTTTTGAAAAAAAATCATTGATGGATACTACAAATCCGTTTGTGCAACAATGGGAAGAATTGATGTGGAAATTTCAGCAGCCATTGCCCCCGGCAAAAGAAGGTGAGAAATGGATGTTGATGCAAAAAATATTTGAACTCAATAAATAATTACTGCATGTTTACAATTGATGCACATCAGCATTTCTGGAAATACCATGTTGCAAAACATGACTGGATAGATGATGCAATGGCGGTGATACGCAAAGATTTTTTACCGGCACACCTGGAGCCTGTTTTATTACACAATAATATTGACGGATGCATAGCGGTGCAGGCAGATCAGACGGAAGATGAAACCAATTTTTTACTGCAACTGGCAGCAGAAAATAGCTTTATAAAAGGCATCGTTGGCTGGGTTGATTTAAGAGCTGCTGACATCAACGAGCGTTTACAGTATTACAAACAATTCAATGCTGTAAAGGGTTTTCGGCATGTATTGCAGGGCGAAGAACCGGCATTTATCCTGCAACCTGATTTTATCAATGGCATTACATCTTTGAAAGAATTTGGCTTTACTTATGACATACTCGTGTTTCCAAATCATTTAAAAGCGGTATTGGAATTGGTAAAAAAATTTCCTGATCAGCCATTTGTAATTGACCATATTGCAAAGCCATATATTAAAGCTGGTTTAATCGATGAATGGAAAAAAGATATGGAACTATTGGCATCATTCGAAAATGTATATTGTAAAATAAGTGGCATGGTTACCGAAGCAAATTATCAAAATTGGAAACATACCAATTTTACACCTTACCTGGATGTGGCAGTAAATGCATTTGGTACAAAAAGAATTATGTTTGGAAGTGATTGGCCGGTTTGTTTAGTGGCTTCATCTTATGAAAAAACGTTGGGAATAGTAAAGGATTATTTTGCTGCTTTTTCAATAACGGAACAACAGGATTTTTTTGGGAATAACGCTGTTACATTTTATCAGCTTAAAATATAATTGATATGTCTATTAACACATCAGTACATACTAATAAAAATACACTGGAGCTGCCACCTGTTATTTTCGGAACCAGTGGCCTGGGCAATTTGTACGAAGCCGTTCCATTTGAAACAAAGCTGGAAATAATCAGGCAATCTGTAATCCATGCACCAGGTATACCTATGTTTGATACTGCCGGAAAATATGGCGCCGGCCTTGCTTTGGAGGTATTGGGTAAATGTTTAAAGCTATTAAACGTTCCAGCAACAGGCGTAATCATCAGCAATAAATTAGGCTGGTATCAAACAGCATTAAAAACAGCAGAGCCCACTTTTGAAAAAGGTATCTGGCGGGATATGAAACATGATGCGGTACAAAAAATCAGTTACAAAGGTATACTGGAATGTTTTGAACAAGGCAATGAGTTGCTGGGAGATTATGCTTCTCAAATGGCTTCCATACACGATCCTGATGAATATCTGGCAGCTGCTACCGATGCCAAAGATGATGCAAAACGTTACAATGATATGCTGGAAGCTTATGAGGCATTGAAAGAATTGAAAGCAAAGGGAAAGGTTGTATCGATTGGAGTTGGCGCAAAAAACTGGCGTTCAATAGAACGTATTTCGAGAGATATTAAACTTGATTGGGTAATGATCGCCAACAGTCTTTCCGTAAAATCTCATCCAATAGCATTACTTGATTTTGTAAAAGAACTGGATAAAAACGGAACCGTAATTATTAACTCTGCTGTATTTAATGGCGGCTTTTTGGTAGGTAGGGATTATTACAATTATGTGTTGGTAGATGCGGCAACAGCAGAAGGAAAAGCCTTGTATAAATGGAGAGCTGATTTTTTTGACTTGTGTGCAACATTTGCTGTGCAACCGGCTGAGGCCTGTTTTAATTTTGGATTTAATATTGCCGGCGTTAGTAGTGTGGCATTAAGCACCACGCATCCGGAAAAAGTAAAAATAAATATTGACATGGCAACCAAGCAAATGCCTGCCGGTTTTTGGGATGCAATGGTGTATAGTGGATTATTGGATAATATCGATATTTTTAAACCAAAAAACAATGAAAGAAATTAAAAATAGCCTTAGTTACAACCCACAATATCCTGCTATCACAGACCTTCAAATAAAAGCGAAAAAGCGAATCCCAAAATTTGCCTTTGAATACCTGGAAGGTGGCTGCAACGATGACGTAAATCTGAAAAGAAACATAACTGATTTACAGGAGGTGGTTTTAATGCCGCAATATTTAAAAAAATATACCGGGCATGATATGAGTGTAAACTTATTTGGTCATAAATACGATGCACCATTTGGCATTTCACCCATTGGCTTGCAAGGGTTGATATGGCCCAACTCGCCCGAAATATTGGCAAAGGCTGCTTTACAACACAACATCCCTTATATACTGAGTACCGTGTCTACCAGCAGCATTGAACGCATTGCGGAATTGAGTGAAGGCAGGGCCTGGTTTCAGTTGTATCACCCTACAAAAAATGAATTAAGAGATGACATTATAAAAAGAGCGGCGGCGGCACAATGCCCGGTGCTGGTAGTGCTGGTTGATGTGCCTTCATTTGGCTTTAGGCCAAGAGATATCAGAAACGGATTGGCCATGCCCCCGAGAATGACTGTAAAGAATATACTGCAGGTAATGACTAAACCGCAATGGGGTATCGAAACATTAATAGCAGGAATTCCTGGCTTTGCAACATTAAAACCTTACATGCCCGGGAACCTTGATATGAGCGGACTTGGACAGTTTATGAACCAGACTTTTACCGGCCGTATTGACATGGAAAAAATTAAACCTATTCGTGAAATGTGGAAAGGCTCATTGGTTTTAAAAGGCGTGGTGAGTGAAGAAGATACCCGGATGGCAATCAGTTTGGGTATTGATGGAATCATTGTTTCCAATCATGGCGGCAGGCAAATTGATGCAGGAGAATCATCCATAAAGCCATTGAAAAATTTAGCTGAAAAATTTGGTAACCAGATCAAAATCATGGTTGATAGCGGACTGCGTTCCGGGCCTGACGTAGCAAGGTGCCTTGCATCTGGCGCAGACTTTACTTTTATGGGCAGGCCTTTTATGTATGGCGTTGGAGCATTAGGAAAAAAAGGCGGCGATCATACCATCTCCATCTTAAAAGTTCAGTTGCAGCAGGTAATGGAACAATTATGCTGTGAAAAAATCGATGACTTCCCAAATCATCTAATTCACTAAGGATCGGTTTCTGTTGGTGTTTGTGATAAAAAACAGGAATTAATTTGAACGACTTACCTATTTAGCTGGATTATTCTATTCCAGTAAAATAGTAATACCAATCCGGATTTCATTATAAGCCAAAGTGAGCGGCTGAAATTCATGCCGAGCCAATATGGGTGTGCTTTTTCGTAAACCTGCCTTTGCCGGTAGGCAGGTACCAACCTGTGCCAATCGATTTCGGCATTGGACTAAATTAAAAATCCATTCAGTATAATTTAACTAACCGGCATTTTGAATAGGGCACAAAAAAATAGTCCTTCCGTAGAAACGGAAGGACATAAACGATTGCTTGCCATATGAAAATCTTAAAAAATATTTTTATTCCTGTTCACTTTAAACAAACTATACCTTAGATTTGCTCTCTAATAACGATTGCTTGTTTTGCTTTTACCTTAAATGCCCGCCTTGCTTATACAAAAGTAAGGTGGGCATTTATATTTAAATTATCAACTTTCCCGTCATTTCATGATGGTTAACTTACTAATTTTTATTAAAAAGCTTATTGGGCCTGCATTTTATTAAAAATGTTTAATGATTGCCACTCGCTTTTAAACAATAAAATAAAAAATTGCAAACGTTTGTAATTTGAAAATTTAATTGAAAACATCAGATAATGCTTATGAAAATGCGTGAGAATTAAATCAATCTTCCAAAAAAACATAAAAAAAAACAGGTTACAAATTTCTATATGCCTGCAATTGGGTTTGTGTTTTAGCATTTTTGTAACCAGGTGCAGATTGCAATAAAGTAATAGGTTTGTATTCACTAAGTTTGAACCTTAAATTTAATCTCCACATGAATATCTCTCTCCAATCAAAAACTGCCCTTGTTTGCGGCAGTTCGCAAGGTATTGGCCTGGCTGCTGCAATAGAATTGGCAAAGTTGGGTGCCACTTGCATTTTAATGGCAAGAAACGAATCTGCACTACAACAAGCCGTTGAACAATTGCCCGCTTCCTATAACCAGCAGCATCAATACCTGGTGGCCGATTTCAATAACCCGGAAGAAGTAAAATCAGTAATTGAATCATTTGTAGCCAGTAATCCGGTGCATATCTTAATTAATAATTCCGGTGGCCCGGCAGGGGGACCAATTGTAAATGCAACCGAAGAAGATTTTATTCAAACCTTCAACCGGCACCTCATCTGCAACCACATGCTGACCAAAGCAGTGATTCCATCCATGAAGGAGGCCAACTATGGACGAATCATCAACATCATTTCAACCTCAGTAAAAATCCCCTTACCCAACCTTGGTGTTTCCAATACCATCAGGGGTGCTGTGGCAAGCTGGGCCAAAACAATGGCCAACGAGCTGGGCCAGTTTAATATCACGGTAAACAATGTGCTGCCGGGTTTTACTGATACCCAACGGTTGCAATCTATTATAGAAAGCAATGCTGTCAAAAGCAACAAGAGCATTGAAGAAGTTGCAGCGGGAATGAAAAATGATATCCCTGCAAAACGCTTTGGCACTGCTGCTGAAATAGCCAACATGATTGCATTTCTTGCGTCACCGGCAGCATCGTATGTAAACGGCACCAGCATTCCGGTTGATGGTGGCAGAACAGGTTCTATTTAATTTTTTCAGGCCGGACTTTTGCATATTTATTAATAGTTTATTAATTAAGTGGTGATGAAGTAATCCTGTGGACTATGTTTAGAAGCCCACCCGGCTGAGCGCCGTTCGGACGGGGTTTAGAAGTTTGGGCGAAGACCTAACCATCAATTATCGCACAAAACAAACATTACGGCAGCAAATACATTATTAGGTAAAGTTGTTGGCGATCCAAAAAAGAATCTATCACCTGCTACCTTCAATATTTAAATTTCAAAAAATAAAAATGAATTTCGAAAATACATTTGCATATGCCCAACAACTGGATGAACGGGATGCATTAAAAAGTTTCCGGGAACAATTCTACATCCCCATCATTAATGAAAATGAAAGTATTTATTTCAATGGTAACTCGTTAGGATTGCAGCCAAAGGTTACACAGGATTATATAGTGGATAAACTGGAAGACTGGGCCAACCTGGGCGTAGAAGGGCATTTTCATGGAAGGCAGCCCTGGTATACTTATCACGAGTTGTTTCCACCTTTGCTATCGCCCATTGTGGGTGCGTTGCCCGATGAAATTGTGGTGATGAATGAGTTGACGGTTAACCTGCATTTGCTGATGACTACTTTCTACAGGCCAACCACCCAACGCTATAAAATTATTTGCGAAGCCAAGGCATTCCCTTCCGATCAATATGCGTTTGAATCGCAGGTGTTGATACATGGGTTAAATCCTGCAGATGCAATTGTGGAAGTATCGCCACGGCAAGGCGAACAGCTATTGCATACAGAAGATATTATAGCAACCATCGAAGCAAATAAAGACAGTGTGGCACTGGTTTTATTTGGCGGCATCAATTATTACAACGGACAGGTTTTTGATATGGAAGCCATCACCGCAGCCGCCCACAAAGCCGGCGCCTATTGCGGTTTTGATCTGGCGCATGCTGCCGGCAACATTCAATTAAAATTGCACGACTGGGGTGCAGATTTTGCCTGCTGGTGCAGTTATAAATATTTAAACAGCGGTCCGGGTGGCATTGCAGGGGCGTTTGTACACCAACGGCATATTGCCAATACAACACTACCAAGGCTTGCGGGATGGTGGGGCTACGATAAAGCGAGCAGGTTTATGATGGACAAGGGTTTTAAACCCATCCCAACTGCCGAAGGCTGGCAATTAAGCAATCCCTCGGTTATAAACATGGCTGCTCACAAAGCCTCTTTGGATATTTTTGCCGCAGCCGGAATGGAAAATTTATTGACCAAAAGCAAATTATTAAGCGACTATCTATTTTTTGTAATGGAGCAAATTAATGTAAGCTCCGGCAAAAAAATTATAGAAATCATCACCCCAAAAAACGCAAGAGGTTGCCAGCTTAGTATCCAATTAAAGCAACATACAAAAGAAATTTTCAATGCGCTAAAACCACACGGAATCATCAGCGACTGGCGGGAGCCCGATGTAATAAGACTGGCGCCGGTACCGCTTTACAATAGTTTTACCGATGTGTATCATTTTGGAGAAATATTAAATCTACTTTTCAAAAACGTACCGGAGAATGATAAATAGATTTCGGCTCTTATAAAATATTTTTTTTGATCCGGGCTGTTGTTTTTCAATATTACATCGTTGCGTCGCACTCTTGTACTATTTATTCTTTATTCAGCTAAACTACGCAAGGTATAAAATAGCGGGACGGATCTTCAGCTACGTTTGAGACAAACCTCAATAGAAACAAAATGAATTTTTTAAGCCGACCTTCTTACCTTATTATTTAGCAGAACAAGAATAATACAAGCAGTTAAATTAAGATAATAAGGTTGGCTATATTTAATCAACAAGGCTACCAAGGTTAAAGGAAAAGCAATTTAATAGTTAACTAATTTATTAATTTTTAACTACACCAATCTATTGTACAAACCTAATAATTATATAGGATTAGGCATATACTTCGCAAATGAATGCTACTACGGCCTCGAATAAAAAGTGCTAGAAAATTTCAACAGAATTCGTTAAGAAATCAAGGCTGTTTGAGCCGGGGAGAAACTTCATAGTAATGAGCTACTGGCGGCGAGTTCCTTGATTTTAGGATTCTGTTGAAATTTTCAGCCTTTTTATTCGCAGCCTTGATTTTTTTGTTACTTTTTGCATCAACCTGTCCCGAAAAAATCGGGAGGCAAAAAGTAAATGGGGTATAACTTAATACCGACAAGACTTTGCAAACAAGGGACTTAATCCCATAATTATATACACAGCATTGCTAGCTGACTACTAAGCAATCGAATACAATTTCGAATTTTCAGAGTCAAGCTCCCCTCTCCCTTGGAGAGAGGCCGGGGGGTGAGGTCACACGGGCGGCTAAATATGTTGATGTTTTATAACCTATAAAAATCCCTTTTGAAAAAAGTATACACTGCTTTGTTCCGCCCTTAGCAGGACTAATCTTACCTACCCAATAAACAAATTCAAAAATTAATACCTTTTATCAGCCCAATTACACCCACCCTATCAACTAATCACCGCTTTTGCCAACGATTTATGTGGATAAGGCCTAATGATTGTAGGGTTTTTTGCCCTACATTTGCACACCGAAAACAGAACCAATCAATCTAAACTTATTTTGATATGTCAGGAGCATTAAAGGAAGTTCGTAACAGAATTAAAAGTGTACAGGGCACCCAGCAAATAACCAAAGCCATGAAAATGGTAAGCGCTGCCAAACTACGCAGGGCACAGGATGCTATTACACAAATGCGTCCCTACGCAAAAAAGTTGCAGGAAATGCTGAGTAGTATTATTAGTAGCAGCGATGGTAATGTAAATATGGCATTGGCTGCTGAAAGGCCTGTCATTAAGGTAATGGTAATTGTTGTTACCAGCGACCGTGGTCTTTGCGGTGGCTACAACAGTAACCTGATAAAATTAGCCAAGCAAACCATTACAGACAAGTATGCTGCACAATTAGCCAAAGGAAATGTGCAGATTTTGCCCGTAGGTAAAAAGGGATACGAGCATTTTAATAAAAACGGCTTCCTGGTAGTTGATAAATACTGGGATATTTTTACCGGCCTCAGTTTTGAAAAAGTACAGTCTGCCGCCAAATATGCAATGGACGCTTTTGCCAATAAAGAAGTAGATGCAGTTGAACTGGTATACAGCGAATTTAAAAATGCAGGCACCCAGCTATTTGTTTCAGAACAGTTTTTGCCGGTACAAAAAATCGTTTCGGCCAGCAATGCTAAAAAAGCTGATTTTATTTTTGAACCCAGCCAGGAAGTATTGATTGTGGAATTGATGCCCAAAATTTTAAATACCCAATTATACAAAGCTGTACTGGATGCCAATGCCAGCGAACATGGCGCAAGGATGACTGCCATGGACAAAGCAAGCGAAAATGCCAATGAATTGTTGAAGGCACTTAAATTAAGTTACAACAGGGCAAGGCAGGCTGCTATTACAACAGAACTTACAGAAATTGTTAGTGGTGCGGCAGCGTTAAATGGTTAACCCCCATCCCCTGAAGGGGGGCAAGGCAGCAGCATAATGAATCAATGACACAGGCAATTTTTACAACACCAAAATAATAATCCCCTTCGGGGATAGGGGCATGGAACTCTCTCAAATAATACCACATATTGAAGCATTGATATTTGCCAGCGAAAAACCGTTGACAAATATTGATTTGGTAGAATTGCTGAACAATGCACTGGGTTTTATTGATGACAGGGCAACGCTTGATCAGGTAGAAGCAGCAGTTGAAGGTATAGGGGAAAAATACAGTGCCGAGTTTTATGCTTTTGAATTAAAACAAAGCGGAGGTGGCTGGCAGTTTCTTACCAAAAAAGAATTCCATAAAACAGTTGCTCAATTAAATGGCGATAAGTTTCTGAAACGCTTGTCGATAGCGGCTTTGGAAACATTGGCCATCATTGCCTACAAGCAGCCTATTACCAAAAGTGAAATAGAAGCTATCCGTGGCGTTAACTGCGATTACGCTGTACAAAAATTACTGGAAAAAGATTTAGTTGTTATTGCCGGCAGAAATGAAGATGCTGTTGGTAAGCCGCTTATTTACACTACCTCTAAATCATTCATGGATTATTTTGGCATTAATTCTACCGACGATTTGCCAAAAATAAGCGAAGTGATGATGGAAGAACTGGTGCAGGCTACTGTAGTGGCACAGGCAGCCGTAGTTGATGAAATGTTGGCTACAGAAACACTTGAAGTAAGGGTGGAGGAAACTACAGCAATTGAGATTGATACAAATTTAATTGCAACACCTGATGGAGAAATTGAAGAAAGTGCTGCAGTAAATGCCAATGGAGAAATTGACGAAAGTAAACAGGATAAACAGGAAGAAGAACAGCCACAAGATTCCGAAGTATAAGATTATTACAACATAATTATCGAAAGCATGGAATCAATTTTTCATGCTTTTTTTATGTCAACTTTTTAAAAGGAAGATTAATATCATTTATAGATTATCTTAAAAATATTATTGATAAACATTTTAGAGTAAAATTTGATGCGATTATGCCAATAGAATACTGGCGCTAAATCATATAAACAAATTAGATTTTCGATTTTATCAGACATGCTTTTTTGAATCATTTTATTAAACACTTATTTTCGCAACATGGTAAAAAATTTAACCCATCAGCAATTAATTGATATTGCCAATGAATTTGGTACACCGGTGTATGTGTATCATGCAGAACGTATAGCCGACCAGTATAAGAAACTACAAAAGGCGTTTAAAAACAGCAATGCCCGTTTCTTTTATGCCTGTAAGTCGCTCACCAATATCAACATATTAAAGTATGTACAATCAATTGGCGCCAACCTCGATTGTGTAAGTGCAAACGAAGTAAGGCTTGGCCTGATGGCTGGATTTGATAAACACAATATCCTGTACACCCCCAACTGTGTAGACTTTGATGAGATTGTAGAAGTAAAGGAATTGGGTGTAAATATTAATATTGATAACATTTCTATCCTGGAGCAGTTTGGCAATAAGTATGGCAATAGCTATCCTGTCTGCATACGTCTGAACCCACATATTATGGCTGGTGGCAATTATAAAGTTTCAACCGGGCATATTGATAGCAAGTTTGGCATATCCATCCACCAGATGCGGCATATTGAACGCATTGTAAAAACTACCAACCTCAATGTTACCGGCATACACATGCACACGGGCAGTGAGATAAAAGATATCCGGGTATTTTTGGAAGGGCTCGAAGTTATGTTCAACACCGCCAGCCATTTCCCCAACCTTGAATTTATTGATTTAGGTAGCGGCTTTAAAGTACCCTACCAGGCAGGCGATGCTGAAACAGATATTGCTACCTTGGGTGAAAAGGTTGCACTGGCATTTGCAGATTTTGAAAAAGAGACGGGCAAAAAACTGCAGGTATGGTTTGAGCCAGGCAAATATTTAGTTAGCCAGGCAGGGTATTTTATTGTAAAAGCAAATGTTATCAAGCAAACACCTGCTGCAGTTTTTGTGGGGGTTAACAGCGGCTTCAATCACCTGATACGCCCGATGATGTACGACTCCTATCATCACATTGAAAATATCAGCAACCCTGCCGGTGCCGAGAGAATTTACAATGTAGTAGGCAATATTTGTGAGACAGATACTTTTGCCTGGGATAGAAAATTGCATGATGTAAGAGAAGGAGATTTGCTGGTTTTCTACAATGCCGGTGCCTATGGTTTTGAAATGTCAAGCAACTTTAACTCCCGCTTAAAACCTGCAGAAGTATTGCTAATAAATGGCAAAGCAAAACTCATCCGCAAGCGGGATGTGTTTGAAGATTTATTAAGAAACCAGTTGATGGATTAGGAAGCTGTTCATTGTAAAAGCAGCAGTAAAAAACCTGCAAAATCAATTCAATAAAATCAGCTTTTTAGCTATTGAATACAATTAAACCGTCCGGTTAATAACCTGCCGGTTTTTTTATATCAGCCTTTTCATTTTAAAAGTGAGCATGAATACAAAAAGTAAAACCAATACCAATAAATGAATTCCAAAGAAAACGTACTGCAGTATTACAACCCAATTACCTGCCTTTTTAGAAACAAGTAAATAGATGGCGCTTGCAATTACTATCATTTCAAAAACCAGCGCTAAAATTTCAGTGGTGCCAAACAGGTGCTGTGTAATTCGTAATTGCTTTTGGATCCAGTAAATAAGTACTGATAATCCTGCAATTAAATTCAACATACTTAAATAAAAGCCTGTTCTGTTAGTTTTGATACCCACCGTTAAAACTGAAAAATGTATTATTATCAATACAATCAGTATGATATTAGTGATGTGATTTGAAGCAAGCATATAATCATTTATTGTTTTTATTGCTTTATAAATATTACATCCGCCATCGGAAAAATATAATTGGGCATGATGGCAATTAGTTTGTTTCCATCTACTTTGTATGCTATCCCTTCAAAACTTACCTGGCCAAGCGAAGGGTTTAAAGAAACGACAAAATGATTGTTGTCATTTTTTTCATCTTTGATAAGCGAAGCCATGTCGGGAAACAATTCATGGAAGGCATAAATAGAATCACAATGTGGAAGGTTAAATTCAATAACACCGCTATCATCTGTATATTCATCTCGTCGCTCTTTGCCGACAAAAAAACTACAGCGAATATTTTTGAGAAAATAGGAATTGGCATCTTCAAATTGTATCCGGTACCCTTTCCCCTCTTTTGATTGCGCTTTCACAGTAAAATCTTTCCCGGGAGCCTTATCGCTGAAAAGATGCAGCGTATCATTGGTTATTGAAAAAGTACCTGTAGCGGATCTATCAACAGCCCCATACGAATAAAAGAACTCAAACTTACTATCACTAAAAAAATTAAAAACAGCAACCATTTCCTGCTTGTTGAAATAGTATTCACCGTTTACGGCTGCTTGCCCCATAACTTTTAAATTTAAAATGATAAAACAAAATAACATGCTCTTTTTCATAATTAAAATTTGATGTGAAGTAATCGCCATTGATAAAAAATATTTTTGTCATGCCACAAAATGTTTACTGAATAATTACTTTTTTACCTTCCAAATATTTATGGTTTGCATCTTCTGCATCCTCATCATCATACCTGTGTTGATTGGGTTTAAAGCTGGCGACACTTGCATCCTTCACAAGTATATGTTTATAAAAAACATGTTTGATATCTGCCCCGTAACCCAGGCTTAATCTTTTAAAGCTGCCCACATCTGCCCCATCTATTTTTTTATCATCAACATAAACAGTTGTCTTATCTTTTGCAAAATGAAATTCCTCCAGGTTCTCATCCCCTGTAAACAACTCAAAGCTGGCGGCATCAGCACCCGTTAATTTTTTTGATTCGAAATATACAGCCTGCTGATCTTTAGTGTAGCCATTGCCCAACACCTTAAAAGTAGCAGCATCTGCGCCTGCCAGCGTTTTACCTCCACAAAAAACAACCGCATCGTCTTTTGAATATGGATAATCCAGTATGGTAAAAGTTGTACGGTTACAAGGCAATATAGTTACCTTTTGCTGATCGGTTCCAATCAATTCGCAATAATAAATATGGGCGGTGTCTTTGGCAAAAAAATCATCCAGCAATTCAAAACTTTTGCCATCGCTGCCTGCAATTGGGATGCAACTCAGGTACGCCTGGTAATCATCTTTTGTAAAGGATGCATTGATGGTAATAAAACTATTGATGTCTTTCACTTTAAAGGGCCTGCCAAGAAAATAGGCATGCTTGCTATCCTTTGCATAACCATTATCAGCCGTTACAAAACTAGCGGGTATTGCCAGGTTCACTTCTGTGATGGTTTGTTTTTTTGTGAGGTAATAGTTTTGCCCTTCCCGGTGCTCATCGCAGTAATAGGCTTTGTTTTTGTCCTTTGCATAATGTTCGTCAACTGCCTCAAAACTGGCTATATCGGCATATTGAAAGGACTTGCTTTTATAATAGGCGGCGGTTGAATCTTTGGCAAACTCATTGCTCAAAACCACAAAACTTTTGTCGGTAATTTCTTTACCATCGAAGGTTACTTTCCCATCTTTTTCACGGTATCCGGAACTACACCTGGAAAATGGAATAATTCCAAATATTACCAATACGGCTTTAAATGCCCACTTAATAAACTTAAAGAAAAAGAGGATGTTACTACCATTCATAGAGAGATGCATTGATGATGACACAATTATTGTGATGCTTTTTAAACTCCACCCTGGCCGCACTATTTACTGGTGGCAATGTGATTACTTTTAAATTTTGAAAAGAATCCAACAATGCCAAATCCCCTTTATAGCTGGTGTTATCTAAATCTAAATATTCAATGTTTGTCAGAGGTTTTAAAAAATCAATACTTTTAATACGGTAGCTGCCATCAATAACAGCTAAATCATTTTCCTCAACAGCTAATCTTTTTAATTTCACCAATTGTGAGAGGTCGGGAATCTGCCTGCAGCCTTTTAGATACAAAGCTTTCAGGCTTACCAACCCAGCAATCACGGGTGCAGTATCCACCTTTGAACCAACGGATAATCGCTCTAAATTAACCATATTTTTTAAAGGAGATAAATCGGTAACACTGCTGTTATCGAGACGCAATTCCTGCA
>Ga0163154_10001426_pt1 | contig 36992 bp, 33 predicted proteins | sample OliLakLV19MP9P1_FD_148649 | JGI IMG/M metagenome (GOLD analysis project Ga0163154, IMG submission 148649) | Freshwater microbial mat bacterial communities from Lake Vanda, McMurdo Dry Valleys, Antarctica - Oligotrophic Lake LV.19.MP9.P1 | ecosystem: Environmental > Aquatic > Freshwater > Lake >... | reverse complement strand
CAAAATACAGCCCCACAGTTAGTATCAAAGGGTTTTTGGGAGCTAATCAATTTAGCAACGATTTCAATCCTGTTAAATTGAATTCTTGGTTTGGATAGTTATGTTGGTTCAAATGTAAAAATTCCTGTATTACTTAGTGATGATAAAAAAAGCAAGATAAAACAATTAGAACTACAATCTAAAAAGTATGGCATACGAACAGAAGACAAATCTGCACAATTAAACCAAGAATCGTTGATTGCTAAATTAGAATTATTACGCATACAACTTCAATTAAAAACGCAAGAAGACAATATTATTTTATATAAAGAAACTTTAAAAATATTGCAAGATAGATTTAAGGAGCAACAAGCCACTTCTAACGAATTAAACAGGCAAGAAAATGAGTTGCAAAAAAACAAAGGCGTGGCTATTTGGATTATCTATCTCAATGCTACGGGACAACTAAGCAAATTATGGAAGTAATTTTAATTTTAATTAAACAAAAAAAACATGTGTTTTTCAGCAACTGCAAGTTTTAGTGCCGGAGTTGTGCTTTCAGCCATTGGCATTGCATCAATAAAAAAGGCAAATCATAAGTCGCATTTGTTGTTTGCGAGCATTCCCTTAATTTTTGGAGTACAACAAGTGGCAGAAGGTTTGGTATGGATAACACTCCCTCATCCAGACTTGGTGAATATTCAAAAATTAGCCGCATTTACCTTTCTATTCTTTGCTCAAACAGTTTGGCCCCTATGGGTCCCAATAGCTGTTTTTCTAATGGAAAAAAGTAATACAAGAAAACCAATACAAATAATTCCTATTGTATCAGGTCTTTTAGTCAGTGGCTACCTTACTTATTGCCTTATGACTTTTAGTGTGGAAGCAAAAATAAGAGGTTATCATATTGCCTATTTACAAGACTATCCTGTTTCGTTAAGGGACTATGCCATACTCTTATATGCTTTGGCAACGATAGTACCTCTGTTTCTCTCCCATGTCAAATTAATGTGGGTTTTAGGTGTTATTATTTTTACTTCTTATATCGTTACAGCTATATTTTATGAACACTACATTCTGTCCGTCTGGTGTTTTTTCTCCTCTATCATAAGCATTTTTATATATCTTATTATCGCAGAAACTTCTAAGCTGGAAAAACCATTACCCTTACTAAAAATACAAAATGCAGTTTATGAAACGGATAGATAATTTTAATTTTTGGCAAAAATGGTTATTTTTTAGCAGTGTAACATTCGCATTATTTGGGGTAACATTTGCCGTATATGGTGAAAATCCATTATTTGCACCTTACAACCATGCAATAGCCTCCATATTTTGGCAAGTATCAGACACACCTCCGGAAGTACAATTTTTTAAAGCATTTATATCTGGTCCATTAGGAGGCACAATAGCTTGTTGTTATATTTTGTTGGCATTTATTGCATGGTATCCTTTTAAGAAAAAGGAGGTTTGGGCGCGCAATGCCATTATCGTAGCTTTTGGTGTCTGGATTGTTTTAGACTCTGCAGTGTGTTTATACTACGGTGTATATTTTCAAGTATATATGATTAACACGTGCTCATTTTTTCAGAAAGCATTGCCTATCATTTTTACATGGAAAGATTTTAAAAGTAAAATGCCAAACGAAAATATTTAGCATAGTCGAAAGGGGTGCATTTTAAAACCTTTGCTCCGATAATTTTAGTGGAGCAGGGTATAAACCACATAGAAAAATATGACATACAGTGTTTCGGGCTATGTTCTCTATGTTTCTGTGTGGTTCAAAACAAAATTTGTCAGCGTACCAACCCTTTTCTTAAGACCTCACCCTCGCCAATTTGGAGAGGATATATGGAACGATTTTGAAATCCACCCGTTAAGTTCTCCGAAAAACCTCCAATATGGTTTTCGCCCTTTTTAAGACGAGAGTAGGCAAGGCGATGGGTCAAATACTTGGCAACTTACCTGCCCAAAACCAGAACGTAACGACTCTGAGGTATATAGAACGATTTTGAAGTTCACACATAATGATTACAATTATTCAATAAAATATCTTAAAAATGAAAGAATCTGTAGAAGACGTGTCAGGCAAGCAAAAAAAGGTCGCCATCATTGTGGCACATCCTGATGATGAAATTTTATGGGCGGGTGGTACTGTATTAATGCATACAGATTGGGACTGCTTCATTGTGTCTTTATGTAGAGCAAATGATAAAGACAGATCTCCAAGGTTTTATGAAACATTGAAACTGCTTCATGCAAAAGGCACAATGGGCAATTTAAACGATGGAGAAAAACAAAAACCTATAGCAGAAAATGTGGTAGAGAAATTGATACTTAAATTGTTACCAGCTGAACATTTCGATTTAATAATTACGCATCATCCTGTGGGAGAATATACGAAGCATTTACGACATGAAGAGGTCAGCAAGGCAGTCATCAATCTTTGGAATAAAGCAGAAATATTGTCAGATGCTTTGTGGGTATTTGCTTATGAAGATGGGGACAAAGCTTATTTTCCTCAACCTGTCGAAAATGCAGATTTTTTCATAACACTTCCGCAAGATATTTGGCAAAAAAAATACGACATCATCACAGAAATTTATGATTTTGGACAAAGCAGTTGGGAAGCTCAAACAACCCCAAAAGGGGAAGCATTTTGGCAATTTACAGAAGCCAAAAAAGCTGAAAAATGGTTGAAAACCTTTTGATAGAAAAACAAAAATTAAAATTAACATTTAAAAATATGAAAGTATTGGTGCTTTATGATTATCCACCCTCACCCGGTGGATTGGCAACGCAGGGCGATTTATTGTACAAAGGGCTACTCGAATTAGGAGTTGATGCCCACGCCGCGCATTTTGAATCAGCGCAAGAAAAAGAATGGTATTATCGCTGGTTTAAGCCTGATGTGGTGGTAGGTATCGGTTATTGGGGGCATACCCCACAATTGGTTCTGCATCCACAACGGTATGGTGTGCAAGCTGTACCGTGGTTGGTAGCCGATGGGTACATTGCCAATTATCAAGAGGTTTTGAATGCCCTGCCTTTGATTTTAGTAACCTCCCATTGGGTGAAAGAAATGTACGTTCGAGACGGCATCAATGGTGATAAAATAGAAGTCTTGCCTGTGGGTTGCAATACCGACACTTTTATTCCAAGAGATAAAAAAGATACTAAAATTGCCGCAGTACGCGAGTCATTGGGTGTTTCAGACGATCAGTTGATGATACTAACCGTTGGCGGAGATGCCGCATCAAAAGGTTCACAGGAGGTGATGCAAGCCTTGTCAATTATTGATACAAAAGCACCTGACTGGAAGTATGTGTGCAAAGTATGGCCTCAACCACGTACAAGTGTACAGAATTTTGCTGATTTACAGATGGCGATCGATTTGGGGATTGAAAAAAATGTAACTTATGCTACCAACACCATTTCACGCAATTTTATGCCCTATTTGATTGGCGCTTGCGATATTTACGCAGCCCCTTCTCGATTGGAAGGCTTTGGAATGCCACAGGTAGAAGCAGGTGCTTGCGGCAAACCTGTCATAGGCATCAAAGCAATGGGCATGTTGGATACATTGGTAGATGGTGAAACAGCTTTGTTGGCAAGAGTAGCTCAAAAAATAGTAGTAAACGAAGTTACGCTTGGCAGTGAATCGGGTTATGAAGACAACCATCGTGTAAAATTTACTGTGCCACGCATCGTGGATTATCGTGCCAATATTCAAGACATTGCCAAAGATTTATTGATACTAATGAATGACAAAGACATGCGAGAAAAAATGGGCAAAGCAGGTAGAGAAAGAGTAGTAGAAAACTTCGATTACCGTATTGTGGCAAAGAAATTTTTACAAATTATGCAAGATAAATTGGGCATACACTAATCGTCAATACCATGAACATAACAGACCTCCAAAACATAGAAGAAGCAAAAAAAGCAGCCATTGAAGTGCTGTTGCACAACGCCCACGGACCTTTTCAGGGATTGCCACGTACAGCAGGTTGGGGATATCCGGAGCCATATACCCGTGATTTGATGATTTCTATATTAGGCATTGCCGTTTCTGGCAATCAAAAATTGATGGACAGTATCAGGAAAGTGTTAGAAACTCTGGCGAAAAACCAAACCGAACGTGGGCATATTCCTTCGCTGGTTCACAATGCTGATGACAGAGGCGCAAGCGACACAACGCCCCTATTTTTGTTGGGGGCAGGGATTTTTAGAAAAACCACTGGAGAAACTGATTTTTTGGAAGAAGCGGTCGATAAAGCCCTGGTCTGGATGGAATACCAAAGCCCTTCCGATAGATATTTGGTAGCCCAGCAACCTACAAGCGACTGGCGAGACGAACAATGGGTTTTAGGCTACGGCTTGTTCGTCAATACGGTAGTGTATAGTTATTTAAAAATATTAGGAAACTACGAAAGAGCTGAAAAATTGCAACGTGAAATGGGGCGTTTTACCATCACAAGTGGTACAATGCACAACCATGTGCATGAAGGTTTAGTTGTCAAACACAAACCTTATTATGCTTTATGGTCTTATAAAATTCATAGTAGCGAAAGGTTTGATTTGCTCGGAAACAGCCTTGCTATTCTCTCTGGACTCGCTTCGCCTTCAAGAGCCAACGATATTGTTTCTTGGATTGAATCAGAATGTGCCAATATGCAAAAAAGAGGAGAATTGGCAGTTGATTTACCCCCCAATTTTTTTCCCTACATAAGACCTGAAGATGACGACTGGCAACCAAGAGATAAAATTTATAACAATCCCGGTGATTATCATAATGGCGGTATTTGGCCTTTCATTTGCGGATTTTATGTGGCAGCTTTAGTCGCAGCAAAACGCTATGCACTTGCAGAAGAGAAATTGATAGCACTGACCAGTCTGGTAAAATTAACCCATACAGAAAATGTCGATTTTGGATTTAATGAATGGGTAAAAGCCCAAACAGGCAAACCAATGGGGCAAGATTGGCAAACGTGGAGTGCCGCTCTTTATCTCTATGCCGCCAAATGTGTCGAAGAACGAAAAACACCTTTTTTTGAGCAAAATAAGTTGAATGTTTAACTCTGCTCCTTTGCACTTTTTAAAAGGAGAGCAGGCAAGGCTTACGTATTTGGCAACTTGCCTGCCCAAAACGAGAACTTAACAACCGTGCCGTTTTTAAAAGGGGCGCAGGCAAGGGGATAAGTTAGAGGTGTGCTAAAAAATAATGTACCCATATTAGAGTGTGAAAGTCAATACTACAAAAAATGATTTAGGTGCCTGTAGAACAGACGTTCAGTCTATTGTATGTGTACAAAAGAAGCGTTTTTTTGGTGCATTATTTTTTATAGTCCCTTACATATTTGGCAACTTGCCTGCCAAAACGAATGCTTGACAACGCTGGGGTAGGCTGCAGGGTGTTAAGAAAGTTTCAGTAATAAGTCTAATCGAAAGGTGGGAATTATATAAACATCTCCCAAAATGGTGTAATGCTTTTAATTTTTTATATGCCTAACTTTGTTGAGCAATGGGTTACTTCCTGACTGAAAATAGCAAAACACAATAGACTTCTTATAAAAGCCCTTTTTCCCTCTCCAAATTGGAGAAAGACATGGCGTGAAACGTCTAATGAAGCATATTGATTTAGGCATAGATTCTCACATCATAAAACCAAATGGTGGCAATGTGCGATAGCAGTACCTTATAATTACAAAATAAAACACGCCATAGAAAGCCTTGTACCAATTTTTTTACAAGACAGCATCATTTTGTTATTGGTTATCATTACCGTAAATTCAGCATAATAGTAGCACCACACAAAAGTATGACAAGGAATTCTTGTAGGATGGCTACTCAAGTAACTTTTAAAAACCCTAATTTTTTTGAAGAAAATATTAAAAAATAACTTAATCAAATTACAAAATGAAAGCAATCATCATCAATAAATACGGTCTGGCTGACGAACTGAAAATGTCAGAAGTACCAATCCCAGCCGTAAAACCGAATGAAGTGTTGGTAAAGAATTATTACAGCAGCATAAATCCTATTGACTATAAAGTACGTGCAGGGCAAATGAAGCTACTTACAGGAAGCAAATTCCCGAAAATTTTAGGAATAGAAAGCGCAGGAATCATTGAACAAGTCGGAGCAAATGTAACATCTTTTAAAAAGGGTGATAGGGTAATGGTAATGCCTGGTCTCAAATTTGGAACGTATGCCGAATATGTTTCGATTCCTGAGAAAGCAGTCTTTAGACTGCCCGATCACGTTACTCTTCAGCAAGGTGCCACTTTGACTTTAGCAGCAAGCACGGCATACAATGGACTTTACCTGATAGGGAAAATAAAAGAACGCTATGAAGTGCTTATCAATGGTGCTTACGGCGGAGTTGGTGGAATTGCCGTGCAGTTAGCAAAGTTGGCTGAGGCAAAAGTTACTGGCGTTTGCAGCACTGAAAATGTCAAAAATGTAAAAGCATTGCAGGCGGATACAGTGATTGATTATACCAAGCAAGATGTTTATACTCTTGGGAAGCAATTTGACATCATATTTGATACGGTTGGCAAGTTTGATATAAGAAAGGTAAAGACTATTTTGAAAAAAGGAGGCGTTTATATTACTACTTCACCCTCATTTAAAGTGATACTTATGATGCTATGGAATATATTTAGTTCAAAAAAAGTCAAGATAGTTTGGAATAACCCCAAAAAAGCCGATGTAAATTTTTTGGCAAACTTAGTTGCCGAACACAGACTAAAAATAATCATTGACAGAGAATATACACTTGAAGAACTACCCGAAGCCCAAACGTACAGCGAAACAGGCAAGGCAAAGGGTAAAATATTGATTAAAATTTAGTATTTTAAATTTCTCACACAACGCTGATATACAAAGTTTAGTTGAGTGCATTTCCATTTTTTTCTAAAACCTCACGCCGCCTCCTCCAATTTAGAAAGTTGTTGGCAGAACTACAATCAAATTTTTATTAGTGTAAATTTTCCGTTGCAAAGGGTTATGTATCACAGATGGCTCACCTGTGGATTTTAAGTTGAACGAAAACGTATGCCTTGAGGCGCGTGAACGAGCCGCCTGTGATACAATTTGCGTTGTTTTCGCTACAGGTCGTGCAACGGAAAATTTACAGCAACCACTTTTTTAAAATCTTTTCAACAAATCAAATAAATTCAAAAAACAAAATTATGAAAATACTTATCGTTTTAACCTCGCATGCCGAATTAGGCAACACTGGATACAAAACAGGGTTTTGGATAGAAGAGTTTGCCTCGCCTTACTATGTATTCAAAGATGCTGGAGCAACCATCACCTTAGCTTCGCCAAAAGGTGAGCAGCCACCCGCTGATCCAAAAAGTGAGGAGTCAGATGCCCAATCGGCATCCACTGAACGCTTTTACAAAGACTATGAAGCAATCGATCAAATGGCACATACCAAAAAAATGAGTGAAGTATCTGCCAATGATTTTGATGCAATATTTTATCCAGGCGGACACGGACCACTTTGGGATTTGACCAAAGACCAGGACTCCATCAACCTAATTGAAGCCTTTTGGAAAAGCAAAAAGCCTGTCGCTGCCGTTTGCCACGCACCTTCTGTTTTACTGAATGTGAAAGATGAAGACGGACAACCGTTACTGAAAGGTAAAAAAGTAACGGGGTTCACCAATACCGAAGAGGAAGCTGCGCAATTGACTGACATTGTGCCGTTTTTGTTGGAAGATGCGCTAAAAAGCAAAGGCGGCATTTATTCTAAAACAGAAAACTGGGCTTCGCATGTCGTTGCCGATGGATTGCTCATTACAGGACAAAATCCAGCCTCGTCAAAAGGAGTAGCTGAAAAGTTACTGGAAATGTTAAAGCACGAAAATAAGAAATGGTAAATAGGATTTATCATGAATATTGGAAACACAGACATTTTTTCAAAAAAATAAGCCCCTGATAATCAATAGCTTATTAAAACTTATTGTAAAAAACGAGTGTTTTATAATCAATACTTTAATTTTTTCAGATTTAAATTTTCTTAAGTATTCAAAACAAATAAATATTTCAAATGCAACTATCCGAACAAATAATTTATCTTTTTGTATTGGCTTTGCCAATCGCTTGCATTGCTTGGACAGTAACGCACGAAGAGATATTTAAAGAACCCAGAGATTTTTGTATAAATAAATATAAAACCTGCAAAACGATATTTGAACAAAAAATATTTTACCTGTTCACTTGCGAATATTGCTTTAGCCATTATGTAACACTTTTCTTTTTGATTATCACCCGTTATCATTTATTATTTGAAGATTGGCGAGGGGTTCTAATTGGGGGTTTTGCACTTGTTTGGGTTGCTAATGTATATATGAGCCTTTTTGGATTTATCAGGGTAGGAATGAAAAGGGGGAAAATAGATGCAGATATTGAAGAACTAAAACTAAAAAAAGAAAAAGATATGTATTAAAAATAAGACTAAAAAGCAAGAGTCTTGCTCAACTTTAGACCGATACAGCGTAATAAAGTAAAAATAGCAAGGCAACGTTTTGATTATCAAATATTTAGAACTGTCTTCTTATTTATCAGCCTAAAGTCAAGTAACAATCAAATTAATCATTAAATAAACATTTTAAAAAATATGAAAACAGAATTAGAGTTAAACGAAATGATTTTATGTATAAGCAATAAAATCAGAGGGGAACACCCTGAATTACTGAAATACCTGAATGAAACGCCGATAACTGTTCCTTATTCAGAAAACCCAGAAATAGCTACTCAAACCTTGACATCTTATTACGATTCACTTGTAATTTTAATTGATGAAAATGTAAAAGTAGGTGAAGTTAAAAGTTTGCCAACAACTGAAATCATAACTATGGAGTTAGATAATTCTTACCATAGTTTATTGACAGAAGTAAACAACATTGCTATTTCATACAATGATGTTGGGGAAGGAAATATTCCTGTAATATTTCTTCACGGCTACCCTTTCGATAAGTCAATGTGGAAGGGACAACTTGATATTTTAAAATCTACAAATCGTGCAATAGCTTGTGATATTCGTGGATTTGGCAAATCAAAAGACGAGCAAACGCCGTTAAGTATTGATTTATTTTGTGATGATTTACTATCATTTATGGATAAATTAGACGTTCAGAAGGCTATTATTTGTGGTCTATCAATGGGCGGATTCATTTCTTTGAATGCTATGAAAAAATTTCCTGAACGCTTTAAAGCGTTAATCTTGTGTGATACACAATGCATTGCTGATACAGCAGAAGTAAAGGAAGATCGTTACAAAGCAATTGAACAAATTAACCTTGATGGTGCAGGTGTATTCAACGAAAAATTTGTCAAAAGTGTTTTCTGTTCTGATTCGCTGACGAATAAAGTGGAATTAGTTGAAAACCTGCGAAGCATTGTATCTGCAAATTCTAAAGCCATAATTACAGCTGGATTAACTGCCTTGGCAGAGCGTTCTGAAACCTGCTCTATTTTAAATGCCATTCACATTCCAACACTCATTATTTGCGGCAGAGAAGATGAAGTAACACCACTTATAGAATCTGAATTCATGCACAAACATATTGAAGGCTCTATTTTGAAGATTATAGATAATGCTGGACACGTTTCTAATCTTGAACAACCAGATGAGTTCAATAAATATCTGATAGATTTCCTAAATTCTTTGGATACTGTTTGTAATTGATAACATAATTTAAAGGGTACTCTGACAAATTTTGTGTTGAACCACATAGAAACATAGAGAACATAGCCCAAAACACTGTGTGCCATATCTTTCTATGTGGTTTACACCCTGCTCCACTAAAATTGTCGGAGCACCATTTAAAGGTGATTATTTAAATTTGAAAACACGCAGCGCATTCCAAAATCGTTCCATATACTCCTCTCCAAATTGGAGAGGGCATGGCGAGAACTGTTGAGTCCTAATTTCGGGCAGGCAAGTCGCCAAATATTTAACCTATTGCCTTGCCTCCTCTCCCTTTAAAAAGGACAAAAACCATATAATCTACTCCTGCTCCCAAAGAGGTCTTAGAAAAAGTTTTGAAATGCAGGCTTTTTACATTAGGATAATCACTACTCAATTCTAAAAAATAGGCAGGGGTTGAAATCTCGCAAGGCGTATATTTTACAAGTACGAGGTACACTAATAAAAATAATCTTTGTGATTAAAAAATAAAATTATGGAAATAGCCAACAATAAAACATCTGCAATAGAAAATGCTCATTCAATAAAGATTGAAGAGATTGCAAAGCTGCTTGATGTAAACCTACAAACGGGGTTAAAAGAAAGTGGCATTGATGAACGAATTGCAAAGTATGGCTTAAATAGTTATGCACAGCAGAAGCAAAAAAGTATCTGGCTCATTTTATTCGAGCAATTTAAAAGTCCGATAATATTATTATTGGTAGTAGCGGCCAGCTTTTCTTTTTTCTTTCAAGATTGGATAGATGGGTTTGCCATTATTACTGTAATCTTTATTACTGCAGCATTGGGTTTTTTTATGGAACTGCAAGCCCGTAATTCTATGAAGGCACTGAAGGAAATGGACACCAGCGTTTCAAAAGTTTGGAGAGATAATGTCCTTAAAGAAATTCCTTCTGAAAAAATTGTACCTGGCGATGTGTTGGTGTTAGAAGCTGGCGACATGGTATTGGCAGATGCAAGACTCATGGAAGTAAATCAATTTGAAATTGATGAGTCGGCACTTACAGGAGAATCATTACCCGTTGAAAAAAAAATTGAGGTAATAGAAAAAGATATTTCACTTGCCGACAAAATCAACTTAATATTTAAAGGAACATCAGTCGTAAAAGGCAATGCCAAAGCCATTGCAACAGGTACAGGCATGCATACGGAATTAGGAAAGATTACCCAATTAGTTGAAACCGCAAAACAAGATGACACCCCATTAGAAAAAAAATTGCAGGGACTTACAAAAATATTGATGATTGTTACGGCTGCACTTGCGATCATCTTTATTGTAATAGGATTAATGCAGGATAAAAAATTATACATTATTGTAGAAACAGCATTGGCATTGGCGGTAGCTGCTATACCCGAAGGATTGCCAGTGGTGAGTATCATTGCACTTACTTATGGCATGTTGCGCCTTGCCAAAAAAAATGTGCTTATTAAAAGACTGGCATCAGTAGAAACACTTGGCGGCGTAAACACTATTTTTACGGATAAAACGGGTACACTCACAGAAAATAAAATTGATGTAAATAGCCTCGTTTTTTTTGATGAAGATATTACGATAGATAAAATTGGCGAAGACAGTAGTCCCTCAATTACTAAAAATAAAGCTGCTTATGAAAAGTTACTACTCATCTCCGCTTTATGCAACAATGCCGTAAGCAAAGAAGAAAAAGAAGGTGAGAAAAAACATTTGGGCGACCCCATTGAAATTGCGCTATTAAAATTGGTAAATTCCAGCCAAAAAAATATAGCGGATATAAAGGCAACCTATCCCCGCGTGGCAGAAGAACCATTTAATTCTGAAACAAAAACAATGGGCACTTTACATAAAAAAGATGTAAACAGCTTTGTAGCAGCAAAAGGAGCTGTAGAAGAATTAATCAATAAATGCAACACCTATTGCAATGGTGATAATATAAACCCCTTAACTGACGAAGACAAACAAATATTTTTACAAAAAGCGGAAGTTATACAAGCGCAAGGCTCAAAAGTATTGGCATTTGCTTTTAAGGAAGCAGGCAATATTGCTACAGATAATTTTTTATCAGACTTAACTCTTGCAGGGCTTATAGGGTTTTTAGACCCGCCCCGAATGGAAGTGGTAGATGCGTTGCAATCGTGCAGAGATGCAGGCATAAAAGTTATTATGATTACAGGCGACCACCCAGCAACAGCACTTCATATTGCTGAGAAAATAAAGTTGTCAGAGAACAAGAATGTTATAGTGAATGGTAATGAATTGGAAAGCCAGTCGTCTGAAGAAAAATTATTTGCTGCTACAATTTTTGCGAGGGTTACACCAAAGCAAAAGTTAGACATGGTAAGCCTGTATCAAAAGCGTGGCGATATTGTGGCGATGACAGGTGATGGTATCAATGATGCACCCGCCTTGAAGAAAGCCGATATTGGCATTGCGATGGGATTGAGAGGTACACAAGTGGCAAAAGAAACAGCAGCCATGATTTTAAAAGATGATTCTTTTACATCTATTGTCACAGCCATTATGCAAGGCAGGGTGATTTTCAAAAACATCAAAAATTTTTTGATGTACCTCCTTTCCTGCAACCTGAGCGAAATATTTGTTGTATTTTTTTGTGGATTATTGAACTTTCCATTTTCGTTACTGCCCTTGCAAATACTTTTCCTCAATTTGGTTACTGATATTTTTCCTGCACTTGCATTGGGGCTTGGCAAAGGCAATGACCTAATTATGAAAAACTCTCCACGAAATCCGCAAGAGGCTATTGTAATGAAAAGAGACTGGTTTGCTATAAATATATATGCAGTATTATTGGCTTTGCCCATTATAGTGGTAACTTGGTATTGCAGTTATTATTTAAAATATGATGCAAAATTGTGCAATAACATCACCTTCTTCAGCCTTGCTTTATCGCAGTTGTGGCACGTACTAAATTTACCTTCCCGTAAAATACCCTTCATTCATAATGAAATTACCCGCAATAAATTTATCTGGGGAGCTTTGCTGTTATGTATCGCCATTATGGCAGTTTTCTATTTCGTTAGCCCACTTAATAAAACTATTGGACTTCAAATGCTGAACACAAACACATGGTTAATAATAGTTGCGACCAGTATTGTACCTATTATTTTAATTCAATTGTTTAAGAGGTTATTTAAAATCATTGATTAGGCTAATTTTTTTTAATAAAATTATGAAACGGAAAATAAGGATTTACGCAATGCACCACACGCGGCTCGCGTGCGCACCTTAATCAATAAAAACCCTTGCCTACGGCGCACACGCGAGGTGCGTGTGGTACAAATAGGCGCATTTTTTTTTCTGTTCTTTATTAACTTATTTGGTGCTCCGACAATTTTAGTGGAGCAAGGTATAAACCACATAGAAAGATATAGCACACAGTGTTTCGGGCTATGTTCTATGTGGTTCAACACAAAATTTGTCAGAGTACCACTTATTTAACTTTCGTCCCTAACAGTAAAATAAAAATAATTCACTAAAAATAAAAAATAATATGTCTAAAATTATAACCATAACGCTGAATCCCTGTATTGATAAAAGTACAATGATTCCATCTTTAATTGCTGACACAAAATTAAGATGTGTAGAAACAAAATTTGAAGCAGGTGGCGGCGGGATCAATGTTTCAAGAGCAATAAAAAACCTTGGAGGTAAATCCACAGCTTGGTTTCTTGCTGGCGGCTGCTTTGGTAGTTTTTTTATTGAATTGATAAAGCAAAAAGAAATCGATTTTGAAGCATTAAAAATTAAAAATGAAACAAGAGAGAACCTGATTCTTTTTGATAAATCAAATAACAATCAATATCTTTTAGATATGGAAGGTCCTGTTGTTGAAGACAAGGAATGGAAACATTTGCTAAAATCAATCAACAGTATCACTGCAACAGACTATATAGTTGCAAGTGGGAGTTTACCTCCGGGAATACCAACTGATTTTTACGGTCGTTTAGCCAAAATAGCAAATAAGAAAAAAACAAAACTTATTATAGACACTTCAGGCGAGGCACTTAATATTGCAATCAGCGAAGGTTTGTATCTCATTAAACCGAACCTAAGAGAATTAGGATTGCTTTCGGGTATTGAGGAAATGAACATAGAACTTGCAAAGGAAAAAGCATTGGAATTATTGAAAACGAAAAAATGTAAGGCAATTGTAGTTTCTTTAGGTGCTGACGGTGCATTGCTCGTAAGCAAAGATAGTTGCAAACATATTCCATCACCTCCTGCAAAAAAGAAAAGCACAGTAGGTGCAGGAGATAGTATGATTGCAGGAATTGTATTTAGCCTTTCTGAAAATAAATCATTACAAGATGCTGTAAGATATGGAGTAGCTTGTGGTACCGCGGCAACACTCAATGCAGGTTCTGAATTATGCAAAAAGGAAGATGCCGACGCACTTTATTTGGAAATACGAAAAAAATTAAAAGCTTCATTGATAAACTGATGTTTTTACTATTTTTTATTTTACTTAATGAACGACCTGAAAAATAATGTACCCATTTGTAGCATGTAAGCCGGTACTACAAAAGAAAATTTATATGCCACTATTAATTATTAATTATTAAATGTGTGAATTATATAACTCTGCTTGATATTTATGTAATGTAATTCCTTAGAGTATCTATATCTTTGTACTGTTGTTACAATTCAATAGCAGCATTGAATAAAGACTCTTGCTTAACTTTAGACTGATGAACAAAAACTGTTTGTAAATGCCTGATAATAAAAATATTAACTTGTTATTTGGGTGAATTCCAAAACATTTTTTAAAATTGCCACCCCTGCCCTCTCCAAATTGAAGAGGAGCGCACGGAACAATTTTGAGATGCATCCTGCTATTTTTACCTTATTATGTTGTATCAGTCCAAAGTTGAGTAAGAGTCAAAGGGGTGCATTTTGGAGAAGGATGTATGAAACGATTTTGAAACGCACCCAAGCCAAAGCACTTCCTCATAGGCAAATTACGTAAGAATAGTATTTTGAACAAAAATCTATTCTTGAAAAATAGCAGTCAATTATTACTAAAAACTTTCATGAAAAAGCTCTTTATCCTTTTAATATGCTCAATTAACCTGCATTGCACGAATTCTAAAATACTGCAAACAGTTGCCAGTGTGGACTTGAATAGGTACGCAGGAAAATGGTATGAGATTGCATCATACCCAATGCGTTTTCAAAAAAGGTGTACCTGCACTACGGCAGAATATACAATCACGGATAAGGGTTACGTCATTGTTGAAAACAGGTGTAACAAAGATTCAGTAAACGGCAAGCAATCCTACATCAAAGGGAAGGCTTTTGTTGAAAAAAATTCAGGGAATGCAAAATTAACGATTCAATTTTTTAGGCTATTTAAAGGCAAATACTGGATAATTGATTTGGCAGACGACTATGGTTATGCTGTTGTAAGTCATCCCAGCAGAAAATATTTGTGGATACTTTCAAGAACACCCACAATGAGTGAAACCATCTATCAACAAATTACAAATCGCTTGCAAGAAAAAGGGTTTGATATAACCAAACTTAAAATAACAAAACAAATTTAAAATAACAAAAAATGAAAACATCAATTGGAATAACTGATCAAAACCTGCAAGAAGTAGCAAATATACTTGTGAAAATACTTGCAGATGAGTATATCTTGTACACCAAAACAAGAAATGCGCACTGGAACATCGAAGGTCCAGATTTTTACAGCGTACATAAATTTTTTGAAACGCAGTTTGAGCAAATCGATGAATTTATTGACAGCGTAGCCGAACGTATTCGTGCTATTGGGCATTATGCACCTGCAACTTTGAAATCTTTTTTAGAACTCACTCATTTAACAGAGCTAATCAGAAAGGAAAATGATAGCCAGGGGTTCATAAAAGAACTATTGCAAGACCACGAAAGCATTATTATTCACCTGCGAGAAAATATCAATTCATTTATAGAAAAATATAAAGACTCTGGTACTTCAGATTTTATAACTGGGCTTATGGAAAGTCACGAAAAAATGGCTTGGTTTTTACGTTCTCATCTACAATAAAAATGAAAGACTATTCATCGTTATTGGAGGCAATAAGTGGACTAAAAAAGGAGGGCTATGTTGAAGATTTAAATCTGCAGAAAGACTTTATTGAACATACAAAAGGGAATTTTAAAATATTTCATGATGAATTTATGATTGATAAATATTTCCGCTTTGATGAAAATTCAGACCCCGACAATCAAAGTATCATTTATGCTATTTCATCAGAAAAACATCATTTAAAAGGAATACTCGTAAATGCTTACGGTCTTTATGCAGAGTCAATGGCAAATGAAATGCTTGATAAATTACGTGTTTAGAAAAAGGCAGGCAAAGTGTGTATTTCAAAAACATTCCATATACTTCCCCCCTCTCCAAATTAGAGAGGGCAGAGGTAAGGTTTCAGAAAATATTTTGAAATGCATCCACAAAAACATTACAACGGAAAATTTATACTAACCAAAAAACAATCATGAAAAATATTTTTTTTATATACATCTACGGGGCAATAATCATCTTAGAAGGTGTTTTCCTCCTATTCTCAAAAAACTTTACTTTCAATACTACTAAGTACGCTTTGGGAATCGGCTTAATCATTGGAGCTATCCTCGCAATAACTACAGCCTTTACAAGTCAACGAAAAAAAGTTAAACTTGTTTATCATGAAATACATGCGTTAGCAATGTTTATCTATGGAATCTCGATCTTATTATTTGCAAATAACACAGCAATATTTACTGAGATAACAGCGTTTTTCCTCTTATTTTATGCATTTTCAGAAATCATATTTTGTAATTTGCTATTCAACTTAGAAAATAAAGTCAAATTTAACATTCTTTTCATTCGTATTTTTCTTGGACTAGTGGTAGGTGTAGGAACTATATTCTCGATGAGTTATTCCGCCATAGACAAGGCAATAGTCATGCAGGGTTATGGAATACTTTTTGGCATTATTGGGTTTAACACCTTGATTTATGAGCCGATTATGACAAACGAAGGTGTCGAATGAGTTATCAGAACAAAAAACGCCCAAACCCTTGCCCTCTCCAATTTGGAGAGGGATTCATGGGACGATTTTGAAATGCACCCTTGTAAATTGGAGGGGCGCGCAACCATCTTTCGCCGCCAACAACCACGCGCAAAAAATGTTTGTAAAATAAAAACCTTGCCTGCCTTTTCTAAACATTAGCAGCGGAGAAAAACTTATTTTCTTTGCAAACTAAACCTGCCTGCCATTTTATCAAATACAAAGTCTGCAAAATTATTGCTATCCAATACAGAAGCGTCGACAGCCAGAATACTTAACTTGATAGTAGTTCCAAATTGTGGAATTTGGACAAACATTTCTTGTCCAAAATCTTCCCAACGAAAAGTTTGCCCATTCGCAGTGTTAGTACTTTGGCTTGCCAAATCCTCAACAGCATCAATATCACAAACTTGTATTGTTATATCATTCAAATTTTTATCGTAAAATTTCAGGTTACGAAAACTTATGCCAAAACACCCTCCACCAAAACAGTTGTACTCAAATACACCAAAAATAGCTTTTCCAGTGGCAGTTTTCCAAACAGCCATCGTATAATTAGCCTCAAAAAAAGGGCTATCGACATCGGTCTTATTTGTGCCAAAGGCAAGGCAGCCATTTACCTTATCATTGGTTGTTACGCTTGTGTGCATATCGATTAGAAACGTTTTTGTATATTTAACAAAAAACTGTTCTAAATCTGTGTTTTGAGCAATACCCAAAGAAATCTGGGCAAAAGATAAGGCAAAAAAAGTTTTGTTTTTTTCATACGAGTAAGTAGTTGTTTTATTCCCTTTTGGGTGGTTGATGTTAATTTTTATTCATTAAAACCCACAATATTTCAAAAATTTTGCAAATTTTTTGTATAGTTTTGAAAGCGTTTTACAAATTTTTCAAGTAATAAATAATAACTTCGCAAAAGCGTTTCAGCTTTCCTTGCTTGTCTTTTTGCCCAAATTTTTTGATAGCCTCTCCTATTTGTTCTTTTTTTGCTTTATTAAAAAGGCTGGCTATTTGAGTATAAATCGCCTTTCGTTGGTCGCACAACCGTTCTGCATTGAGGTTCAGTATATCGATAGCACTCAAAACGGCTTGTTGCACAGGTGTTAGCTTTCGATAGTTATCTACACATTTTCGAATAGTGCGGAACTCGCCTGCGGGTACTATTTCGCCCAAGGTATTGTATCTAAAATGGCTTGCACATTCTGTGTCGGCTATATATTTGGGTATGAGGTCAGTTCCTTTTTTGATATAACAATGCTGGTGTGGCGGGGCGAGGCTATTAGAGTGATTGCAGGCAAGGAACAGGTTTGTATAAAGCAACGCCTCCTCTTCAGATGGAATAAACTGCACCAAGCGCGCCGTTTCCCCTGTTATTTCACCCATACAATAACAACAAAGTTGCCCTTGGTCTTGCATCAGTGCATTAAAAATGTCTTGAATCACATGAGGAGGCAAAACTTCAAAAGTTGGTGTAAAATTCTTGACCTGAATACTCTTAAAGGTAATAAGCGATTGAGGTTCTTTGCTTTTTTTGATATACCGCATGAGGAGTTATGAATTAGGCATTAAGAACGGTGGATAAATTGGTTTTTGTGGCATCTAAAAATCTTCTAATCCGAACTCTTTGAAGTTCAGTACCACGTCAGCGCGTGCAAGTTCGGGGTCGTCATGTCCAATGACAGCCTCAATTTGTTTGCGCAAAGCGATTCCATTATCCATATTTCCCTCGTTGGCATCAATCAATTCAAAATAATCATCTAGAAGCTGTTGGACAAAGCGTGGCCTATCAGGCACTTGCATGGCGTTTTTGAGAATGTCGCTTGCCGTTCTGCCATACGTACTCACTGTATTGTATGCTTTGCCGTCATACAACGTGATAACCGAATCTTGAGCCGAACTCAATACAAGCGGGGAGTGTGTACTGGTTATGAATTGAATATTGGGAAACGTGTCGCGCAAGTTTTTGGCTACTTCCGCTTGCCATGCAGGGTGTAAATGCAAATCCAACTCATCTATCAAAACGATGCCTTGTGTAGTATTGCAGGCTTCGAGGCGTAGCTGTGGGTTGAGCAATACACAACGCAATGCAATATCGGCTACCATCGCAAGCATATTGCGTACGCCATCACTCAAGTATTGGAAAGGCAGTTTGCGCCCATCTGTAAATTCAAGCACTACTTCCTTGCGGTTAAAGTCAAAATAGATGCCATTGCAACCCATAATACACTTGCTTACAGCACTGCGAACAACATCTAGACCAACCGAGTCAGCGCGGCGTTGCAGTACAACTGTTTCCTCACGCTCAAACCAGCGTGTAAAAAACTTGTTATTAGAAGTCGCTTGTAAGCCGTTGTAATAGCCGTCTTGCAAGCGTGAGCCTTTGAGTTTGGAGGTTTCTTGGTGTTCTTTCCGTTCTTTCCAAAGCCTTTCAGTTGAATAGTAAACAAGCAGTGGCAAATCCACTTTCTCACCCGCTCGCACACGCTCTTGCAAATTTTTCGCTTTATTTTTAATGTCAATGGCTTTAGCAAAAGTGGTTTTGTTTTTGGGTCCTGTAAGTTCGCGTAACCATGACAGATCTTGCCCGTCGAGTGTTCCCCACGCTTCTATTTCTACAGGGAATTGTTCGTTTAAGTCATATTCGGTATTGGTGATGCGTATGTCGTCAGGCTGTATGCCTCTGTTCTCTGCATAATCAATGCCCAAAAAAAATGACCCAATCGCCACTGTAAGGGCTTCAAGAATAGCGGTTTTGCCCATGCCGTTGTTGCCAATGATGACATTAAAACGTGGGTCAAACGTTATCTCGGTATCAGCATAGGCGCGGAAGTTGCGCAGACGCATTTTATTTATTTTCATACGCTAAGAAGTGTAACGAAGGCTTTTATGCTGTAAAAATACGCATAAAATACGAAAAAAACAAATAAGAATGTCTTTGTAAAAAAAAATGCGCTAATTTTTCCGTTGCACAACCTATAGCGAAAACACCGCAAATTGTATCACAGACGATATGTCTATGACACACTTCCCTTTGCAACGAAAAAATTACACCAACAGAGATTTGAATTACTGTCTTTTATTCGCCTACTGCTTTTTGATATTTTAGTTTGGCTATTAGGAGGTTGTAATATTGTGTGATAAGGTTGTTTTGGGCGGTGAGTAGGCTGTATTCGGTATTTTTCAGTTCGGCGGAAGTTATTTTTCCGGCATTAAGACGGATATTATCCACTTCTACTATTTTTTGCGCAAGGGTTATATTTTCTTTTGCAGTATTGAGCTTTTGTTCAATATTTTGCATTTCTGTGATAGCACTTTGCATTTCATAATTATAATCATTGCGCAATTTGGCTACACTATTTTGGCTTTGTTGTATGCGCAGTGTATATTCTTGTTTGTTATAGCGTTTTTGATAGCCATCAAAAATATTCACACTTATACGCGCGCCTATATAGCTGATAGGAAACCAAGTGTTCTTGCCTACCAAACTAAAATCATTGCTTTGGTTTTGCGCACTCCAGTTGCCATACAGCGAAACGGTAGGCAAGTATGCTTTATTTTGTTTATCGATGTCGGCTTGATAGAGCAGTATGCGGGCTTGTTCTTGCTTGAGTTCTATTCGGCTATCCACTCCTTTAGGGTTGGTAGGCAAGGCGTTTTGCATAAAATCCGCCATAGTCTGGCTGATTTCCACACTATTTTCTGAACCTATTTGGTTGGCGAGGTAGTATTTGCTGAGGGCTAAATTTTTATTATCCTCTTCGACAACTATTACCGCATTGGCTTTATCCAAAAGTAGTTTGTCAAAATCAGTCTGAAGAATGGTTTTATTGGCTAATTTCACCTTGCCTTCTTCGACATATTTTTCGGTTCGGGTTAGGTTTTCGCTAGAAAACTTGCGTTTTTCTTGGTTTAACAATACGCCATAATAGGCTTGTGTTATAGCATTTTTGAGGTCGAACTGTGCTTTTTGCAGATTGACTTTTTCTATTTCTACGTTTTGCAAGGCTATTTTTTTATCTGAAACCGTATTGGGGTTGTAAAGGTCATAACTTGCATTGAGGGCTAATAAGTTATTGAACTTTGTGCCGAAACGCACATTGCGGGCTTCAGCTCCGAATACACCTGCGGGAATAACGTTGGTTTGCAGTTGGGCATTGTAACGTGCATCAAAAGAGGCATCAACTTTGGGCAGTGTCCGTGTGCCTATTTTTTGCACTTCGTTCTCGTTTATTTTCAAGGCTATTTCTTGGTTTAGCAAGTCTTTTCTGTTTTTCAAGCCTTGCTCTATGGCTTGTTGTAAAGTGAGGGTTGTTTGCGCAAAAGCACTTGCCTGCCCTATCAAAAAAAACAATAGCAGTATGTTTAGTTTTTTCATGGTATTGGTATTTATTATGTTTTCGTAATTTATTTCACAAAATTATTACGAAAAAATAATATATCCAAAAATTTACTGTTTTTCTTAAGTTATTTCGTGTAATGCCAAATACATTTTCATTTTACCTTTGCCTTTCACGTCTATGTCGCCTCTGTATTCACACTTAAAAACATCTTTCACCAATTCATAAGTAGCTTCTGTTATGTTTACCATGCCAACTAAGCCGTTACTTTCGGCGCGGCTTGCTGTGTTTACTGTGTCGCCCCAAATGTCATAAGCGAATTTTTTTGTACCTACAACGCCAGCCACTACCGCACCCGTATTGATTCCGAGCCTACATTCAAAATACGGTTCGCCTTTGGCTATACATTCATTTTTGTATTGGTTCATATAGGCTTGTATAGCCAATCCTGCCCGTATGGTGTCTATTGGATTTGTTTCGTTGGCGATGGGCAAGCCGCCTACACACATATAGGCATCGCCTATGGTTTTGATTTTTTCGAGGTTGTATTGCTCCATGACAGCATCAAAAGCGGAAAAGCATTTGTTTAATTCTTCGATAACTTCTTCGGGTGTCATAGCCGCGCTTCTTGCTGTAAAGCCTTTGAAATCGGTGAACAATACCGATACTTTTGAATAGTGTTTTGCACTTGCCTTGCCTGTAGCTTTGAGTTCATCGGCTACTTCATCAGGCAAGATATTGCGTAAAAGTTTGTCAGATTCTTTGCTTTGGGCTTCTATGATTGTTTTCTGAGTAGTAAGTGTTGCATTTGCCTCCACCAACGCAAGTTTTGATTTTATCATAGAGATAGTGAGGCGATAGCGTGTTTCTATCAATATAAACATAAAAAAAGCAACCGCAATAAGCAACAAACCGCCGTTCACCAACGCTTGTTGAAAATCTAAATGATGATTCATTTCAAAAAAATACCCTGTAGCTATGATAGAAGGTATAATAATAGCTAAAGAATAATACCAATTCCAAAGGATAAACATACCACCTCCAATAAAGAGAGCCAAATAATTCAATGAATGTCCTGTAAAATCATCTACTTTAATCAAACTAAACGTGTAGGCATTTTGCAAAGATATAAGCAGAAAAGGAATGAAAATTAAGATTTTGGAAGATATAAGATGGCGTTTGTGGGCATACAACACACACAATGTAATGAGGGCTATACCCAAACGAATCGCCATAATTTGCTTAAACGCATGCGGAATATTTAAATAGTCTGTTATGCCAAATAAAGGGTCAAAAATTATAGCAATCCAAGCGCAATAGGTGTGGTAGTTTGAAGCCGATTTTTCTAAATCTTCTTCCCAAGCCATTTTTATATTTTTTGTCATGTCAGTTTTGCTAATTTGATAGTCTATATTGCAATATTAGTGCTAAATTTTTAATATATGGGACAATTTTTTGAATTTGTCTAATACCTAACTATCTTTGCAGGCTTAAAAAGTAATATCACATGAATGCTCAAAAAGTGCTTCGAAATACCAAAAAATGGCTTATTTTTACCTCAAAAATAATAGGCGTATTGATACTGCTCTTATTATTTAATATTGTTTGGCTAAAATTTATGCCTGTTATGTTTACCAGCACGATGCTTTCGCGTAGCCTCGAGGCGATGAGTAAAGGCGAATCAGGGGTAATTTACTATCAGTGGACAAGCTATGAACAGATATCAGCACATATCAAAGTGGCAGTAGTCGCCTCAGAAGACCAGCGTTTTCCGACTCATGGCGGGTTAGATTTTGAGGCTATCAAAGTCGCTGTAGAAGAAAACAAAACACGCGAAAAATTTAACATGCCCAAACGAGGCGCAAGCACTATCAGCCAGCAAGTAGCCAAAAACGTGTTTTTATGGCAGGGTGGTGGTTGGTTTCGCAAGGGGATCGAAGTGCCTATCACCTATCTCATAGAATGGGTTTGGGGTAAAAAACGCATTTTGGAAGTCTATTTGAATGTAGCCGAGATGGGAGAACGCACTTTTGGTGTGGAAGCGGCTTCGAAACGCTTTTTTAAGAAAAATGCTGTTGCACTCTTGCCTGCCGAAGGCGCAAGGCTCGCGGCAGTATTGCCAAGCCCGCGCCGTTTTTCTGCCCAAAATCCATCTAACGAAGTTCTGTATCGCCAAAACCATATTTTTTATCAAATGCAACTGTTGGGAGGCTACAGTTATTTAGAAAACATGCGTTAAGCCATTGGTTAGTATTTCAGGAAAACCACAACAAACTATCAACTTCTTGCGGTTTTTTATGTATTTTTGTAAAAGAACCTAAACAAAAGTTTATGCAGTTTGCAGATATAAAAAACGACATGCTTTCCGCAAAATATTTGGGAACGAAACCAAAACATAAATTTTAATTTCGTTCCTGAATGCTGTGCTAAAACTGGAAGCATTACAACAAATTACGTGGGTGGAAATTCTAAATCCGTATCGATTACCCATTGTTTTAGGCGCAAAGCCCACTATTTTAGATGTCAAGGCAAAAGACCGTGCAGGCAATGAGTACATTGTAGAAATGCAATTTACAGACAAAGTGGATTTTGCCAAACAAGTAGTCTATTACAGTGCCAAAAGTTACTCTTCTCAATTAAATGTAGGCGAGGATTATTACAAACTCAAACGGACTATCTTTATTGGCATTTTGAATTTCACGTTTTTGCAAACCGCTAATTATATGTCAAGGCATTTGATTTTAGACGCTGAAACAGGCGAGTATAAACTGAAAGATTTAGATTTTAACTTTATAGAGTTACCAAAGTTCAATAAAACAGAACAGGAACTGCAGACACCGGTCGATAAGTGGGTGTATTTCATCAAAAATGCAGAAAGTTTGACTGTTATTCCCTCTAATACAGATGATGAAGGTCTGAAAAGCGCCTACAGTGAAGCCGATCGACACACGTGGACAAAAGCAGACTTGGAGGCGTATGCTTATGCCCGCATGAGGGAAACAGATGAGAAAACTGAAAAAATGCTCGTCGAAGAAAAAGCTAAAATTCAAGAAAAAATTGAAATTGCAAGAAACCTAATTGCTTTAGGTTTAGACAATGACATAATTGTTAAAGCTACAGGTTTAACAGTTGAACAAGTAGAACAACTACGAAGCGAAAAATAGTAAAACTTAAAACCACAACAAACTATCAACTTCTTGTGGTTTTTTACGTATTTTTGGTGCATAGCCACACTATACTACCCAATTTTCAACAACAAGACTTGCCTGCCCTTTTCTAAATAGCAACAATGACAAACAAAAGACTTTAAAAGTTATACGACATAATAAAAACGCAAAAGTCGTTTTTACTATGTCGTATAGTTTTACTTTGGTGCTTGAACGTTTATACTTGTTTGCGCACTTTGCCGATAGCTTTGTCTATTTGATAAATATGGAAACCAGATTCTTCGCCTATAATATCAAACAACTGTACGGCGCGGCGCGCATTTACTTCCTCCTCCATTTGTTCTTGCACAAACCATTGTAAGAAGTGTTCGGTTATGAAGTCGCGTCCTTTGCGTGCCGCTTCCACAAGTTTGTAAATGCTATTTGTTACGCCTATTTCTTGTTCGAGGGCGGTTTCAAAAATATCGCGCAAAGATTCGAATTCGTGTGGAATGTGTGCTACTTCGGGTGAGATTGCTCTTCCACCTGCTTCGTTCACGTATTTGAAAAATTTAATCATGTGTTCGCGTTCTTCTTGTGCTTGCGTCATGAGATAGGCTTCGCTGTTCACGAATCCTTGTTCGGCGCACCAAGAAGCCATAGCGAGGTATTTGGCAGAGGAGGCAGCTTCTATTTTGATTTGTTCGTTGAGCAACTGTTGCATGTCTTCGGCAATAGAAGTTCTCATTCTTACGAGGTCTTTCATCATTGTGGGTTTTTCTTTTACAACGATACAAAAATTTTGCTTAGTTTGTTCAAAGTAACCGTAATATGGAATTAGTCTAAGTTTTGACTTATCTTTGCGCTGTTATTTTTTTTGATTAAGATGCAAACTTCTACTTGGCAAAAGCTCATGAGCGTATCCGTTTGGGTGGCGGCATTGGGTTATTTTGTGGACATTTACGACCTTATTTTGTTCAGCGTGGTGCGTGTGCAAAGTTTAAAGAGCTTGGGCGTTACTGAGTCGGGACTTACTTCTGCTTATGAAGGGCTGTTACCTTTGAATACCCAAATGCTCGGCATGTTGATAGGCGGGCTTCTATGGGGCATTTTGGGTGATAAGAAAGGGCGTTTGTCGGTTTTGTTTGGCTCTATTTTGTTGTATTCGCTTGCCAATATCGCGAATGGTTTTGTTACAAATCTTACTCAATACGCCATCTTAAGGTTTATTGCAGGTATTGGTTTGGCAGGCGAGTTGGGGGCAGGCATTACATTGGTAGCCGAGATTTTGCCTAAAGAAGTACGCGGTTATGGCACTACTTTGGTGGGTGCGGTCGGCATGTTGGGTGCAGTTTTGGCATATTTTATTTCTACTGTTTTTGATTGGCGCACTTGTTACTTTATAGGAGGCGGATTAGGTTTGATGTTGTTGGTTTTGCGTATAAGCGTATTTGAGTCGGGTATGTTTCAACATACCAAAGAGCAGAAAGTACAACGTGGCAATTTCCTGATGCTGTTTACGCCTTTTGCGCGTTTTCGCAAATACCTTGCCTGCATACTGATAGGCTTGCCTACGTGGTATGTGATAGGCGTGCTTATCACACTCTCGCCTGAGTTTAGTCAAGTATTGGGCTTTCCTGCCAAAGCCGTTTCAGGCAAGGCGGTTATGTTTGCTTACCTGGGTATTTCGTTGGGTGATGTAGCTACCGGCTTGCTTAGTCAGTGGTTGCGCAGTCGTAGGCAAGTTGTGTTGTATTGTATATTGAGTGCGGTCGGGGCTACCACCTTGTATCTATTCGCCCCTATCAAAAGCATGGAGTTCTTTTATTTCAACTGCTTTTTGCTTGGTTTTTCTATGGGTTATTGGGCGTTGTTTGTTACCATTGCGGCAGAGCAGTTTGGCACGAATTTGAGGGCTACTGTAGCCACTACAGCCCCCAATTTTGTACGTGGCGCGTTGCCTTTGATAACCTACGCCTTCGAAGTATCCAAAATAAATTACGGCATTATTTATGGGGCTATGATAGTAGGCATGGCGACTATGCTCATCGCGTTGGTCGCATTGGCGTTTATGGAGGAGAGTTTTTCAAAGGATTTGAACTATACAGAAGAGTAAAAAAACACCATGCTGGCAAATTTTCGGGAAGTTTGTTTGTAGGCAAGGGCTATAAAAACGAATGTTTTAGTTGCATCTCCTCAACGTAATCTTTACTTTCGCACAGTCCCCATTTTTTGGCATCTCGAGCGAACCTAACAACTTCCATTTTCTGTCCTTGTCCTAAGAAAACCAATATTTGTTTATCCAAATCTTCTTGCGAAATGCCTTTATCTGCTGTTATTTTCAACATCTCGGTAAAAAAGCGTTAAAGCGTTAGGTCATCTGTTAAGTTTTGTGCTTCCTCTAAAGTGAAAGTGCTATTTTCTTTGATGTGCTGGACAGCATCAAGTGACGTAGGGCTTCCCAAAATCAGGTGCAAAGTTTGTTGTAGATAAGCAGCTGATGTTAATACATGTAGTTTGTTTTCTAAAACTTCTATAGAATCTTTAGCTTTTTGCATATTGCCAAAGTATTCAAAAGCAAATGACCTTGCCTGCGCACTTTCTTGTTGCAATAAAAATAGGAGTAGGTTTTTAGTAAAGTTATCCATTATTTTAAAATGTAATAAATAGATTTTGTAGCGAGATAGTTGGGTGCATTTTAAAAACCTTTGGATCCAGATAGTTTGTATTTTATAAAAATAAAACTTCCCAAAAGTTTAAAACTTTTGGGAAGTTTTTAACTACTCAACGTTTTTTTGGAGGCTTGCTCAAGTCAAAACGTTTGTGTTGGTTGGGTAGCCAAGTTTGATTTGATGCGCCTTGTGGGCTACACGAAATCACAAAGCCTGCCAAGATACAGAGGGAAATTATTTTTCTCATTACTTTATTATTTTGAGTGAAAAACTTTGCACGATAACGCAAAAACAACAATATTATTGCGTTTGAAAGGCTTATGCTTGATTAAAAGCAAGAATACCGCCTAAGAGATTGCGCACATTCGTAAAACCTTTGCTTGTCAAAAAGGCTTTTGCGTTGGCACTTCGTGAACCACTGCGGCAGTGAACAACAATTTCCTCGTCTTTCCACGCCTCTAACTCCTCGATGCGGTCAGGCAAAGTGCCGAGTGGAATTAAGATGCCCCCAAGATTGGCTTCCTCGTATTCGTGTTCTTCGCGTACATCTATGAGGTGTACGAGTTCGCCTTTGTCAAAGCGTTCTTTTAATTCTTCTGTTGTGATATCCATAAATTTAAAGAGATAGGATTTATAATGGGTTAGATTTGTAGGCAAATTAAATAGCAGGTTCTTGTTGACTAAGGCAATGAAAACTACCCAGACCCCAAATTACGTAACGTGCATTTACGCCTACCACTTGGCGGGTAGGAAAGCATTTTTCCAAGATGCGGATAGCCTTTTCGTCTTGTTTGCAACTAAAAGTTGGTACTATTACGCGCCCGTTGGCTATGTAAAAGTTGGCATACGAGGCAGGCAAGCGGATTCCTTCGGTTTCTACAGGTGTGGGCATAGGAAGCTCAACAATATTCAAGGCTTGTCCATTTGGGAGGCGCATCATCTGCAAATCAGTCAGGTTCTTTTGCAAAATCCAATAATTATCGTCGAGGCGGTCTTGCTCTACTGCTGTAACGACTGTATCGGCATTTATAAAGCGTGTAATATCATCAATATGTCCATCAGTATCATCACCTACGATGCCTTCATCTAACCACAACACTTGCGAAACGCCATAAAACCTATGTAAATACTCCTCGATTTCTGTTTTTGAAAGGTGTGGATTTCTGTTTTTATTGAGCAAGCAATGGCGCGTAGTGAGTACCGTACCTGCACCATTGAATTCGACCGAGCCGCCTTCCATCACGATACCTGCATTGAATGTTTTGAGTCCTAATTGTTGTGAGATAAAAGTGGGAATTCTATTGTCGGCATCATAAGGGGGGTACTTGCCTCCCCAGGCATTGTATTCCCAATTCACGATAGCTTTTTTCTTTTGTGATTTGTTCACTACAAAAGCGGGACCGTGGTCGCGGCACCAAGAATCGTTTGTTTGTGTATAATGATAGCGTATGCGCTTGAGGTTTGTGCCATAACTATCCAGCTCGGTATGCAACCAGTTGGCAATATCGCTATCAGGCAATATAATATTGACTACTTCGCCTTCTGCCAAGAGGCGTATAAATTGGAAATAGGCTGGCAACATTCTGTCCCACTTTTCATTTTCCCAAGTGTCGCGATTGAGGGGGAACGTGAGCCATGTGGAGTCGTGTTGCTCCCATTCTGCGGGAAAGCTATAACCGAGCGATTGTGGAAATTCCATGATATGTAATAGGTCTATTTAAAATCTACCGATAAAGGAATCAAAGACATTGCCCGTGGATTGGTCATACGTCTGTGATTGGCGGTTTTCTTTGATATATTCTTTGAGTTCTTTTGGGTCCTTCAAAGTTACGCGCATTGTATATTCAATTTGCTCAATAATAGTTCGTATTTCTTTTTTCTCTTTGTTGATGGCGCGTGTTACAACTTGTTTGGCTTTACCGAGTCCGAATTGTTGGAGTCGTTGTGCATTTGGGTCAAAGAAATTAAAAAAGCTGTGGTATTCTTGTTGCAAAGCTATGATTTGCTCTTTCAATATTTTGACATACATTTGGAGCTGTTGTTCGGGAACTGCATTCGGGTCGAGTTCACTTTGGCGGTATTCGAGGCGTATGCGGAGCAGTTCATACAAGTCATTGACGTTGTAAGCGGCGGTAACCCGTTGGAGGATTTCGGTTTTCCAAGCGCGTTTTGCTTCGTCAAGTTCGCGGTCTGGGTGTAGTTCTTTGGCAAGCTCCATATAAATGACGCGGCTGCTCCGCGTCAGCATTTCGGCTTCTGCTTTCATTTTTTGGTCTTTTGCTTCTTGCTTGGGTGTTTTTTTTCGGTTCGCCCTTGCTTCATTATTTTTCCATGACTCCTCCTTCATTTTTTCCTCAAAGGCTTCTCTCATGCGGTGCATGCGTTCAAAGTCGTTCATGTCTTTCGTATCCTCTTCGCCAAAGTCAAAGTTGTTGAAGTCCATACCCGTCATATTCTCAAACATATCAAGCGCCATTTTGCGTCCCTTCTCATCTACTTCTTTTTTCTCTTCAGCATAAGAGTTTTCACAAAATTGGTCATAGACTTCAATGAGATCCGTTTTTCCATGCTCATCTATCAATGACCAAAGCTCTGCTCGTATCATTTCAGACAAAGTTTCAGCATCTTTTTTGCTTAATTTAGTAGCATGATATGCATCTACCAAAGCGTTTGCGAACAGCACTTTTGCGGCAACATGCTCCTGCTCTACGGGTGTGAGTTCTGTTTGTAGGCGTTGGTTGATTTCGACTATTTGTTTTTTTACATTTTCGATACTTTCTTTTAACTCGCTGATTTTCTTTATTTTAGTATTAAAATCAGCTTGCAATTTAGAAATTTTTTTGTCTTGTTCTACACGAATGAGTGGCAAACCTGTTTCTTGATTGTTCATTTTTTTAGTGATAATAGTAAAGCCCAATACGTCGCTCATTTGGGACAGGTTTATAATGTTGCAAAGGTAGTTTTTTATATTATTTTTTGCAAATTATTTTCCAAAAGTGCTATGTCTATTTTCATATTTTGGTACTCGCAGGCGACACTTGCCTGCCCTTCGGGTGTTTCGCTGCGCATATAAAAGTAGTCACATTGGCTCAAGGCGGCGAGGGTATAAGCGGCGTGGTCGTTGTAGGCTTCAGGGTATATTTCTAAAACCTTTGTTCCTGCTTGCGCAAACAACAGATTGGTAAGTGCTGAACCATGTGGTGCCACAATGCTTTTCGCAAAATAGCATATTTTGAATTGTTCTTCAACCGATAAATTATCCAGAACTCTACATTCAAAATTATATTTTTGCATCAAAGCCAACACTGCTGGCTCATTGACTACTTTGCGCCAATGCACATTGCCTCTGCCAATATAGACGCGAGGCGCGTAGCAACAGTTATGCAGTTCTTGGCGTGGAAGTTCTTTGGCTTTCAAATAATTCAAAAAATTTTGGCGTACAAATTCATAGCTTCCTATATCCAAATAACGGTATCCCTCTTGCATTTCCCACCGATTAGTGGCTACGAGTATCGTTTCACTTGTGCAAGGATAGTTAGTGAGTTTGGCAGGCAAGATGCCCAACATCTCAAAACTTTGTACCATGAACGGTTTTATAGGCACATCCCCCACATAAAAATAGTCGATGTTTTCCAAACGCCCTTCTTGCGCATACAAACGCAACATAGGCAAGGTCAGGCGCAACCAATGCCCATAGTGGTCAGCCGCCGTATTCGACAAATAAGCTATTGTACCAGACAGTTTTTTCACTTTTTTGGGCAAATGCTGGCGTGAAATAGGCAGTTGCGAAAATCGCATGAACGGATGGTAAACAACGTTATGTTCCGCATCAAGCACATGCCCAAGCGCACAATAGGCACGCTGGTTTTTTATACGCAAAACCGCACTCTTTGTATGCGAGTGGAAGGCGCGTGCCGCTTCAACTACCCCACCACTCAAGCAAACGGGGGCAGGAAAGGCAAGCGTCTGTTGCTCAACAAATGGCGCAAAAGGAATGTTTTTACGCAACGTATATGCTTCCAAACTCTCCCAAGTTTCAGAAACAGCCGTAAGGGCTTTTGTAGGTTTAGACCAAAACATATTCGTAAAGATATACTAAAAATTAAGCAACAAAAAACAAGCCAGTACAAAATCATAAAAAATTACAATTTATCTAAAAAAAAACATATTTTTGCACATTGTTTATCCTTTCTCCTTCTTAATTATGATTAATGTTAGCTCAGAAGTAGGCACATTAAAACGTGTTATGATACATAGCCCTGATAGCGGTCTGGGCAAAGTAGTCCCCTCAAAAGCACAAGATTGGCTCTTTGAAGATATTATCCACCTCGAAACAATGCGCCGAGATGAATATGACCATTATGTAAAACTATTGTTGTATTTCCTTGATGAAAGCAAAATAAGAGGCAAAATGGCAGAAGTAGATAACCCTGCCAACAAACGCGCCTTTTATAAACCTGACGACGCACTTTATTTTAACTCAGATAAAGTTATTGACCCCCAATTCCTATTGGCGCAAATACTCGAAGATGGCGACATTCGCCTGAAATTGGTTTCCTCTGTGTGTGCAGTTGAAAGATGCTCCTATAGAACACAACTAACATTGATGCTACTCGAATCACGCGAATTGGCTAAAACCCTTATATCGGGTACTACACCAAACGGCGCGATGCTTTTCCCGCCTATCCCAAACTTTATATTCACACGTGATATAGGCATTGTTATCAATGAACATTTGCTCTTGAACCGCCCCGCCAAACTGGTGCGTATCCGCGAATCACTGATAATGAAATACATATTCCACAACCACTCCTATTTTGAGGCATGCCAAGACAAAATTATAGAGGTGAGCGAAGAAGACCATCAGTTTTTCTTGAGTGATGAGGACCGGATATTGAACGAAGTTACCCTCGAAGGCGGTGATGTAATGACTGTTAGCCCTGAACAAATATTGATAGGCTGTAGCGAGCGTACTTCACTCACTGCCATCAACCAAATCATTAGCTACTTATTCGAAAAAAACATAGCTAAACGAGTGTCTGTTGTAAAAATCCCTTCCAAACGCGACTTTATGCACATCGATACCGTTTTCACACAAGTTAAAAAAGATGTGTGGGTACTTTTTGGCGCACTCTCACGCGAAAACAAAGAATTTAGCACCAAAGACTTTACACGCCATTTCATAGATAAATCCCTTTCCTACCGCCCCCACATCTTGCAATTCGAAAAAGGCAAAGAAATACCACATAAATTTGACTTCCTAGAAGATTTACTTGACGACATCAGCCGTTATGACTTAGGATGCAACAAAGGGACAAAGTTTATTTATTCAGGCAACAACGAATTCCCCTTTGAACAGCGCGAACAATGGACAGACTCTTGCAATGTATTGGCACTCAAAGAGGGTGTAGTAGTGGGTTATGACCGCAATGCCAAAACAGCCGAAGCTTTTACTGCACAAGGATTCCAAGTCATCAAAGTAAAAGATTTACTAGATAAATTTGAAGCAAACGAACTCACACCTGCCCAAGTTACAGACACGCTTATATTGTTGCCTTCCGCCGAGCTATCTCGCGCAAGAGGCGGCTCGCACTGCATGAGTATGCCACTTTGGAGAGAACATTTGTAGAAAAAAGTCCCCGCAAAACAACTTTGTGAGGACTTTTGGTGCTCCGAAAATTTTAGTGGAGCAAGGTATAAACCACATAGAAAGATACGGCACACAGTGTTTCGGGCTATGTTCTCTATGTTTCTATGTGGTTCAACACAAAATTTATCAGAGTACCATAAATTCCGATAAATACCAATTTTCAAATTTGTGCTGGGAAATGTCGGAAAAATGTAAAAACAAAATTATTTCCAAAAAAAACCACCAAGCAAATCCCAATAAAAGTTGGGGCTTGCCTGATGTTTTTTCATTTACATTAATCCACCAATAACTTTGTTACGGCGGCTGAGTTTATCGCCCATTCGCGGGTGTATGCTTCGTCAGCACCTTTGGCGGTAGGCAAGATTTCGAGGTTTTGCGCTTCCGCTTTGATTTTAAGGAGTGCGCCTACTGTTAGTTTCGCGTCCAATTTTTTCAATATACTTTCCACATTGCGCACATCGAGGTTTTGCACCACTTGACCATCAAAAGGCATTTCGAGCCAAACGATTTCGCGAGCCGTTACATCAAGTACACCGAAAACCAAGCCTTTTGCCAAGCTGTTCGTGATACGGACTTGATGCTGTACACAAGAAGGGTCATATGCCACACCTGAGGCAGATATTTTCATAGGGTGTTTGCTACTCATCCAACCCAATACGAGGTTTGGCGTTATCGCGCCATTGCTGTACGCATTGCAAGTGAAGGTTACAAATTTTGCTTTTGCGCGTTGCAATTCTTCTACATCAATTTCGATATATTCTGCTGTACCTACTTTGTTTGGAATGCTTCGGATATCGCCACTATGTTTGCAACCTGTGGCTGCGAGCTGGCTATAAGAACACATATCCACGCAGTTTTCGTATGCAATTCTACAGCTCAAGTCCATGTCCATGTGTTGGGCAGGCAAGCCTGTTCCCCATTGCATGAATAGGCGCACTGTATCGCCATCTACAGGAAACCGCGCTCCCATAAGCACAGAAGGCAAGTCCTGCACGTTGTCGCTTCTATCGCCTATCGAAACAGGCATTTTATACAACATCTCGTCAATGAATATGGTCTTGTTTTTGTTTTCTATCGCGGCAAAACGTTTTCTCATCGCCAATAGACACAAGTCGCTGATACTTTCCTTCATTGAATCCAACTGGCTCACGTCATACAGCGAAACCAATTGGTTTGCTTTGATGGTTTTGCTTACGCCGCCCAAAGGTTTTACGGTACGGCTTGCATTTTTATCAAAATAAGACGCGGCGTAGCTGTTCAAAGTGAATATCAGACGTGCAGGCACTTTGTCTATAATCTCTCCAAAGGCTTGGATAACAGGTTTTTGACCAAACCAAAGCATATTCGCAAACAAAGAGCGCGCAAACAAGCCGGGGCGTTGTTTCAGGAGCTTCATTGTATTTTCTTCATCAGTACGCAAGCGGAACTTGTTTACATGACCTTGCCATACGTCATACGCTTCGTTGTAGAACACATCAAGCACATCTTTCAGTTTCTCAAAACCTGCTTTTTTGCTGTATTCTGCCAAACGCAAAGCGCGGATAAAGCGTATCCACATACCGCGTTTGGGGTGCATAGCTTCACAGATTTTCTCTGTATCCATTTTTACGCCATTCAACCAAGTGGCTGCTGTATAGCACATTGCGCGGTCATATTTCAATTTGAGTTCATCTATAGCGTGGTATCTTGCCTGCGCACTTGTATCCAAAGCCTTTTTATTTCCAAAAAGGCTGCCTACGTGTTTGTTATTTTTTGATTTGCGATTGATGATGGTTTTAGGCTCAATGATTTGTAAAAAACCTGTGTGTTTGTACCACAAATAACGGAGTATATCGGTAGGCGAGCTGAACAGACTTTGCGCCTTTTGCGCTTGGTTTTGCTCAATACAAATATCCACCACTGCCATCAACGTTTCTTTCATGCCTACGGTTACGGCAGGCAAGGGCAATTCTTCCAAAAGTGTCTTTAAGCTATCCATTTGGGTAGCATCAAGTGCGGTTTTGGAGGTAAGCAAATCTTGAAAGAAGCCGTTTATTTCTTTTTCAGTCCAAAGCTCCAATACTTTCAACTTGCTACCTTGTCCGATATGCTCTATTTCGCTTTGTTCGAAAGGTGTGCCACAATAAGGGCAACCGTTGTAGCGTTCCAAAGGGAAAGTTCCTGCAGGAATGACGTGTCCACATTGCAGCTGCGTACCACGCGCTCCAAATACATTGGCAAAAAAGGTCATAATGTGGTCAGTCAGGTTCTCGCCTGTAGGCACGTCCCAGCCTTTCACAAGGGGAGTCCAGTTCCTCTTCACGCCCATTACTTCGCGGAATGATTCCAACAAACCTGCCTGAAAATTAGGCGCGGTTTGGTTCAATGCCACCAATAATTTTTCTGAAACACCAAATCCGAGTTTGGCTAAATTGGCTACCATTACTGAAGTGATGCCTCTCAATTCAGTGCCTTTGTTTACTATCGCCTCTTTGGGAATAAAAACAGCCTGTTGGCGTAGGCTCACGTTGCGTAATTTGCTCATGGTTTTTGAGTGAGTTGTAAGTTCCCATACCCCCAAGAGAACTTTTTTGTGAATAATATAAAAGTCAGGTAATTTTATGGCTATGTTTCGTTATCAATGAAATGCCTCGCGGCAGGAGTAAGCTATAATTGACCTGAATATCTTTAGCCCCGAAGGGTGAGTTTTTAACAGTTTTAGTTTCGTAAATGTCGGATTACCCTTTTATGCCAAAGGAGAGAATTCTCCCCTTCGGAGTTGAGGGCTTCGGTAATTTTACAGCTAAGTTTGATTAAGAGTCAAGTGCCTCGCGGCAGAAGTAAGCTATAATTGACCTGAATGTTTTTAGCCCCTAACTCCCCAAAGGGGAATTTCTTGGTTTCATTTTCCCTTTTGAAGGGTTAGGAGGATTTTGGAGAGTAGGCGAGAATCGAACTCGCTCCTGCGGCACCCGAAGCTAAAGAAGTAAGCTATGTTTGACCTTTTTAGATAATTACAACGCTTTTAACGCCGTGCTACCATTACACTACCACTCTCATGTTTTATTACTATTTTATTGTTTTATTGCGAAGTGGACAGGACTCGAACCTGTGACACACGAGCTAAATGCATGGAAGTAAAATTTATTTGACCAATGAAGGTAATCATAAAATTATTACGTTGCTCTACCAACTGAGCTACCACTTCGTATTTTTTTTGGGAAACAGGCAGGATTCGAACCTGCACCGCCAGCATGAGTTTGGAGTAAGCCTTGTTTGACCAAGCGATGGTAATTCCAAAGCTAATCGTGGGTAGGCTGACATTCTACCATTAAACTACTGTTTCCATGTTGATTTGATACAATATAAAATTATCTAGGCCTCTTTTCACTCACTTTTGGCAGCGCAAGCAGGATTCGAACCTGCACCATCGGAAAGAAACATTTTGAAGTAAGACTTTTTTGACCGTTTGAACGATAATAAAAAGTCTTAAAAATTTCCGATATCATAACCGTTAGACTATTGCGCTATAATTTAAAAGGTAATTGTAAAAGTTATTTTTCGTAAAAGAAGTTAGGAGTAACTGATACTTGACCTTTTGCATCTCACGATAATTATACATGTTGATTTCTACCAAAGAATTTGTGAAGTAACATATATTTGACCGTTTTGATATTGCAAAGATACATAGGTAAGTACGTAAAGGACTTGCGTAGTAAAAAATATTTTTTATTTATTTTTAAAATAAAATGTAAATACTTGATATAAAGCATTTTACAAGCCAAAACAATCAAAAATACTTTGAAAATATTTTTTTGTTACAAATACTGCGCAAATAGATTGCGTACTTAGAAAACGCACTTGCCTGCCCAAACCGAATGGCAGGCAAGATTTTACAGATTTTGGCGCACCTTGCCTGCCTATGCCGAATGGCAGGCAAGGATTAAATTTTGTTATTTCGTTCGCCAAATATTCCAAAATACCTTGAAATCTAAACCCAAAGCAAGCCAAGCTATACCATCATTAGTGCTTATAAATTTGTAACTTATGCCGGGCATATAACGCATTGGAACTTCGAAGGGGTTCTTGTTATAAGTCGTGATGTTTGGGGCTGTCATATAGTTGATGCGTGGCGGAATGTGTAAGCACATGGTTTTATTGAGTGGTATCCAACTTGTAAAGGCAAATTCTAAACCTCGCACCGACAAATTGTTTCGCTGAAACGGCAACGCATAATTACCAAATGATTGCTGTTATTATAACACAGTTAATTAACTGATTTTCAAATGATTGTAGGCAAGTTTCTTTACAGAAGATATTTTTTTCGTTTGTTCAATATGGCATTTCCAGCCTTTAGAATGGTATATGCCTGTTCAGATAGCTAAATATGTCAAATATAAGCCTGTATTTGCCCTAAAATACAGCCTATTTTTTAGACCTTCTGCAAAGAAATAATCAAATAATATAATTTAA
>Ga0163154_10001425_pt1 | contig 37018 bp, 36 predicted proteins | sample OliLakLV19MP9P1_FD_148649 | JGI IMG/M metagenome (GOLD analysis project Ga0163154, IMG submission 148649) | Freshwater microbial mat bacterial communities from Lake Vanda, McMurdo Dry Valleys, Antarctica - Oligotrophic Lake LV.19.MP9.P1 | ecosystem: Environmental > Aquatic > Freshwater > Lake >... | reverse complement strand
GGCCCTGGGGGGTGCCCTCGGGGGTCTCACGGTGTCCGTTGAGGATGGTCGGAGCTTCCACCAGATCAAACTCCAGAGGCGCACCGCCACCCGCGCTACTGCCGACAAAGAGTGGGACGAGCGCGACTAAGAGGACTAACAGTAAATGCCCGCTGTAAGCTAGGGCCACCGACTGCACAAACTTCACTCGAAACGGCGGCGCGAGCAAATATTCGTAGCGGCGGCTAAATGCCGTACGGTAAGCGTCCCAACTCCCAAACAAACTAAAGACCACCAACATCGCCCCCAACACCCACAGCACCGGGGTCTCCGCAAGACTTGCCACGAACTCCAGGGGCTTAGCTGGGTCAGAGCCGAGACTAATATTCCAACTGAGCAATTGCAGGATGGTCTCGACAGGGTAGGTCAACAGGGTCCAGACTGCTCCTAGGCTGAAGAGGTTGATGAGAGCTACCCCAAGCAAGCTCCAGCCCTTCTGCCCTTCGCCGTTATACATCTGTCCCGCCCCAGGGAAAAGTCCAAGGAGGGCTGCCAAAACGGGATTACGAGCCGGAGCCATGGGCGGGATAAAAACTTGCACGGGTTCGGGACCACGCCCGCCCCAAGATACGGAGAGCTGCTGAGCCGTCCGCGCCAACCGCCAACTGAGAATCGCCAATCCGACCAAGCAACCCCAGAGCAGAGCTTCAGCCAAGGGATTACTCTGGAAGGCTAAGAAATCGTAGAACCCGTGACCCAGGACCGCCCAGGCCAGACCGCCCAATAACAGATCCCAGCGCGTCCGTCCATCAATCAATTCCAGAGCCTTCGCCCGTCCGACAGAGTAGCCCAGGATTATGCCCAACATGCCATGGAAGGGGACCGCTGTGAAGGCGCGGATAAGGGCCACATCAAACCCCATAGCAAGGACATAGGAAATATTCTCCGTCGCCCCAAACCCCAACCCGACCGCCGTGGCGAAAAGTACCCCGTCGTAGGGTTCACGGAAAGACGGCAACCGCCACAGCAACCCCCGCAGGACGATGTACTTAGCCCCCTCCTCGACCAGTCCGACCCCAAACAGGGTAAACAGAGCCAGTCCCCCGAGGTTAGGCACCGTCCAAGGCGTAACGGCGAGGGCGGTCTCCCCGGCAAGGGCGAGGTAGGCTGAGACCACCCCTGCTACGACCGCCCAGAAGATGACCAAGGGTGAGCGGACCCATTTACGTTGGGCCGAGGCCACGACCGCAAGCAGCACCAGAGCGGGAGCGACAGCAGACAGGACTAAGAGCAGCGTAGTGGTCATACGTTCAAACGTAAGGTCCCCCTACGATAACTACTCCCTCCCAGGGCTGCCACTAGGCTCCCATTTCAGCCAGAACAGTGATGTTATAGGTAAGGCGGAGGATGGCGGCCTTCTCGCCGTTGATCCCCATCTTGATGACCACCACGATATTCCCGGTCTCATCGTCCCAGTCAGCATCAGCGCAATCCACCGCCCAACCCGCGTACCCAGTGTTACCAGGGTTATAAATGCCGGCTAGGGCGGCAGAGGCGATGGCTTTATGAACTTGACGGCGGGTAAAGACCCGTTTGATCTGACCGGGCATCTCGAGGGGCACAAAGACCAAGGTATCGGCCTTCCAACCAAACTCCGGTCCCTCGCTATTGAAAACGGCTACGCCCGTGTAGATGAAGAGACGGTCTGCACCGCCCGGGCCGCTGACTTGCGCCTCGATACTCTGGGGATTCTCAATTCTGACTAACTCAGCCATTTCGCCCGTCCTGTACAAAAGTGGATACCGCCTTAAAACTTCCCAGTCTCAGTAGCTTGCTGTCAAGTCTAGTTCTGGAACAGCGTTTTAAGACGGGCTAATTCTGCCCCACTTAGGTTGCGGCCTGTGTAGGGAAAACGACAATCCAGGTAATTGTCTACACTCCCGGTGTCACTAAAGCAGGAGTTAGACCGGGCCACTCGGTCAGATTTTAGCTGGACTTTGAGGCTGACTTGGTTTTTAGCCGCACGGATGGCTTGGACGGCTTGTTGGGATAAGGCAATTTCGAGGCGCGGCGGGGTGCTGGCTTTGAGGTTGCGGATGAAGATATGAGGACCGTTTTCAAGCTCAGCGGGTTTGACATGGGTGAGGGGTGTCCCGTCTACTTCCACAAAGGCGGTCGGTAGGTTGTCGCTGAAGGTATGGGTCCCGTCCACCTGTCCGCCCAGCGTGACCACGAGACGGTGGGTCCTGACCCCGTTGTTGGGGTTGAGTCGCTGGGACCAGTCCAAGCCCAGTTGGGTCGTGTAGAGCCCGTCCGCCTGTTTGAGCTCCAGTTCAGCTAGTGGATCGCTCTCGGGGTCTAGGTACGGGGTCCCCTCGGAGGTCAATAAAAAATTAGTCGCGCCCGGTACCGGCGGGAAGCTTGTGGTTTTGAGGTCGGGGTCCGGTGGCGAGGCAGGAGGAGCCGCAGTTGCACAACCCGCCAAAAGTAACGCAATCAAAAGCCACCGCATGACCTATCATCCAGATGGAGCATCGTCCAGGATACCCTGTTGGCAAGAGATTGGAGTATACTTCCCTAGAAATGTTGCCCACTCGTTTTGCCCTAGCCCGCGCCGATTTTTTGACCGCACTGGCTCTAAGCCTAGTCGCTGTCTTGGCTTATTTGCCTTTTTTGGGGTCCGTTCCCCTACTGGATTGGGATGAGTTGATCTATGCCGAGGCCGCCCGTGAGATGGTGGAATCGGGTAATTTCCTCCAGGTCTATGTCAATTACCAGCCCTTCTGGGAGAAACCGCCGCTGTATTTTTGGTTACAGAGCGTGAGCTTCCGTTGGTTTGGGGTGAGTGAGGGGGCGGCGCGGCTACCGAATGTGATTTTTTTTGGACTGACCGTGGGGCTGGTTTTTTTGGTGGGTCGTCAGCTTAAGGGCCGCTTCTTTGGACTGGGTTGGGCGGCTTTATTTGGGACGGCGATCCTGCCAGTTTTTTATAGTAAGTACGGGATTATTGACCCAATTTTTAATTTTTTTATTATTTTGGCTCTGCTGGGGTTATTTATCTGGGACCAGACGCAACGTTGGTGGGGGGCGGCGGGGGCGGCTCTGGCTCTGGGGTTGGCGGTGACGACTAAGGGACCCTCAGCTCTGGTTCTCGTCGGGAGTATTTTTGTCCTCTACAAGCTTTGGCACCGTAAACCCTTGCCTTCCCTGGGTGGGCTCTTGGCTTTCGTGCTGGGAACGTTGGCTCTGGCTGGTAGTTGGTTTGCTGCTGAGACGCTGATCCACGGACCTTGGTTTGTAGAGTCGTTTCTTCAGTACCAACGGCGGATTACGGCTTCAAGTGACGGGCATCCTGGGTCTTATTTCTATCATTTAATCGTCTTTGGTCTAGGTTGCTTTCCCTTTGCTGTCTTCACGGTCAGCGGGATGGCTCTCAAGGTGGAGGAACCCCTGAGACGTTTTAAGGACCTCGCCTTGGTCTGGTTCGCGGTGGTGTTGCTCATCTTCTCATTGGTGGTCCAGACCAAACTGCCCCATTACACCTCACTGCTGTACCTACCGGGGAGTTTCTTCGCTGCCCTGCGCCTGGATTACCTAATTAGTCGCCGCCAACGCCCTCACCCGCTGGAGTTGGGCTGTTTAGGGTTGACCGGGATTTTGCTGGGGGCGGTGCCGAGCTTGGTCACCTATGTCGGGCAGCATATTGATCTGTTGTATCCATATCTCAAGGACGACCCCCTAGCCTTGGCCTACATCAACTTGCCCGTTACTTGGCCCATCTGGACCTATCTACCCGGTGCTTTATTGTGGCTGGGCACGATAGTGGGGGGGTGGCTCCTAGCGGGGAAGCAAATTCGACGGGGGGTCGCGGTCTTGGGAGGGGCGACCCTGATGACCGTCAACCTTGTCTGGTTCTCTCACATCCAACGTTTCGGAGACTACGCCCAGGGCAGTACCATCACCATGCTGCGTGGACTCAAGGACAATCCTGCCGCGCTGGTTTTCTTCGGTCCCAGAACCTACGTTCCGCCCTTTTATGCCCGTCGTGCCTTCTATAATCCAGCCGATGAAGAAGAACTCCAGCAGTTGTTAGTGTCTCTAGGCAACCGCCCAGTGCAGATGATTGTCCGCCAAATAGACCTCACGATGGTCGAGCGGGTGACTCCGGTGCAATTACTGGACCAGCAAGGTCCGTTTTTGTTAGTTGCAATTGATGGGCCGCCGCCGTCCGCATCAATTCCGTCGGCGCGGGGGTCTGGGTCCACAGGGTCAAGGCTTGGGCCGCCTGCTCCACCAACATCCCCAGCCCCCCCTCAATCCTGAGTCCCCGCTGGCTAGCCTGTTGGAGTAATGGAGTAATGCTCGGCGTGTAAACCAGGTCGTAGACCCAGCAATTCGCCGGGAGGAGGTTCATTTCAAGGTCTGTGAGGGGCGAAGCGAGGGCCTGGGGATGACCCGCCATGCCGAAGGGCGTACTGTTAGCGACGAGACTAGTCCGGTTCAAAACCGCTGGGGTGAGGACGGTCAGGGGTTGAATAGTGGGAAAGTCACGCTGGAGTTGTTGGAGAGCCGCCGAGTTACGGCCCCAGACGGTCATAGACGAGAAACCCAACTGTTGACAGCCATAGATTGCCGCCCGGGCCGCGCCGCCACTACCGAGGATGAGCGCGTGTTCCCGCTGAATTAAGGTCTTGAGGGGGGCCACAAAGCCTAGATAATCCGTGTTCTCGCCCCACCAACCCGCCGGGGTACGGACCACGGTATTGACCGCGCCCAGCTTCATTGCCGCCTCACTCAGCCCAGCTAAGTAGGGAATAACCGTCTGTTTATGGGGAATCGTAACGTTGAACCCCCGACAACCCAAGCTCCACAACCCACGTACTGCCGCTTCTAGTTCAGCACTGGGAACCTGAAAAGGCAGATATACCCAGGCCCAGGCCAAATGTGCCAAGGCCGCATTGTGCATCACCGGAGACAAACTATGGCCTACCGGGTCCCCCACCAAGCCCAAAAATGGGCTCATCAGCGGCCCAACAGCTTCAAGACCCCGACCCCGAGGGCATAGAGGACAAAAACCGCCGCCGAGAGATAGGTTTGGGTCAAGGGGTCCGTCGAGGGCGTAACCACCGCCCCAATCACAAAGGAAACCAGAATCACATACCGCCAGAGCTTCCACATCCGCGTGGAGTTGATTACCCCCGCCAGCCCCAAACCGACCTGGAGAATCGGCAACTGAAAAATTGCCCCCGTACCCAGCATCAAGACAAACACAAAGTTAAAATAGGCCCCGATGGTGTAGTTCTGTTCGGCAATAGACTCACCGTAGCCGACAAAGAAGTTAAGAGCCGCTGGGATCAAGACATAACGCGCAAAGGCTAAACCAATCAGAAATAAAACCCCCGAGGCCGCCACCACGGGTTTGACAAACCGCTGCTCCCGACGACTCAATCCCGGCAAGACAAATTGAATAACTTGAAATAAGACCACCGGGGAAGCCAGCAAAATCCCGCAGTAGGCCGCCACACTCAAGGAAGCAAAGAAGATCTCGCCCGGTGTGGTCTGGATAAACTTGACGCCCAAAGTGAGAGCAGGCTGCTGAAGGAAACGTAGTAGCGGTTCAGTAAAGACAAAGCAACCCACTGTCGTGACCACCACACTCCCCACCGCCCAAAATAACCGCCCCCGCAACTCACCCAAGTGGTCGAGGAGGGACATTTCCACTTCATCGGGGAATTCGTCTTCTAGGGTTGTTGTGGCGAGGGGTTCTTGCTCAGCATCTGGCTGGGAAAGGGTCATACAAGATACGAAGTCAGCTTTTTCATCTTACTCGCTGGTCTACTCGTACCTAAGTAAAATCCCCCCGCTAAGCGCGAGGGGATACTTCAACTCAGCTTACCCAGGGGCGACTTCAGTGCGGCGGCGGCGGATGCGCCCCTCCAAACTAGGCGGAGCCACGGGCTCGGGTGCGATCGCCATAGCGAGGGCCAGAGCGGGTAGTTCCGGTGCAGTCGTGGTAATAGGACCGCCCGTTGTCTGGAGTTGAATCAAGACCAAGGGGCGGCTCGGTAAGTAGTTGCGGAGCTTAACTTGGACCGCCTTCTCGATCGCAACGCGCAGACCTTCCCAGTCCACGCCCCCGGCCCGAGCAAAGGTAGACCAACCGTTGAGGACGGTCATACCGGTGGTTTGGGCGAGGTCTTGCTCCAGTTTTTGCATCCCTGGCGTCCGAGCGACAGCCCGGACGGTCACCGAGGGTGCAGCGAGGATCTGACCCTGGTTGTTGACCGCCACGGCGACCACAACCATGCCCTCTTCGGAGATGCGTTGACGGTCCTTGAGAACTGTGGGTTCAACAATCCCGACGCGGGAGCTGTCGAGTAACTCAACCCCAGAGCGCACGCGGTCCACGACTTTAATCTCGTTGGCTGAGACGGCAATCACATCGCCGTTCATCGCAATCACAATCCGTTCTTCGGGGACCCCCATAGACATCGCGGTGCGGGCATGGGCACGCAGCATCCGCAATTCACCGTGGGCCGGGAAGAAGAATTTGGGTTTGGTCAGGGCCAGCATCATCTTGTGGTCTTCCTGCGCACCGTGACCGGAGACGTGAATCCCCTTCTCTTTGCCGTAGATGACCTGGGCACCGAGTTCCATCAGCTTGTCAATCGTCCGCACCACGGGGATCGTGTTGCCGGGAATTGGGTTCGCCGAGAAAATTACCGTGTCGCCCTGCTTGATCGAGACCTGTTTGTGTTCACCCTTAGCGATCCGGGTCATCGCTGCCAACGGCTCACCCTGCGAACCCGTGGTCAAGATTAGGACTTGGTTATCGGGCAGAGTACGGCAGACGTGGATCGGTTGCAGTAGTTCTTCCGGGTAGGTGATGAAGCCCAATTGCTTGGCGGTCGCCATTACGTTGAGCATCGAACGCCCGAGGACTGACACTACCCGGTTATGCTTCTGCGCTAGTTGCAGGGTCATGTTGACCCGGTGAATCGAGGAGGCGAAGGTCGTCAGGATAATCCGGCCCTTGGCAGCGGCAAATTCGCGGTCCAAGTTCGGGAAAACGGCCCGCTCTGAGGGCGTGAATCCTGGGACTTCAGCGTTGGTGGAATCCGAGATGAGGCACATCACGCCCTTCTCGCCGTATTCCGCTAACCGTTGGTAGTCGAAGGTCCGACCGTCCACCGGAGTATGGTCAAACTTGAAGTCCCCAGAGTGGATAATCACGCCAGCGGGAGTGGTGATGGCGAGGGTATAGCTGTCGGCAATCGAGTGGGTGTTGTGAATATACTCCACCTCGAAATAGCGACCTGCCCGGATCTTGTCACGGGGACCAACCCGCGTGATATTAACCCGGCCCAAAAGCCCAGTCTCCTTGAGCTTGCCTTCCAAGAGCGACATCGCGAGGCGTGGTCCCCAGATCCGGGGAATCGTCAAGCGTTGCAGGTGGTAAGGGATACCGCCGATGTGGTCCTCATGCCCGTGGGTGACGACCATGCCCACAATTTTTTCCTGGTTTTCCTGGAGCCAAGTCATATCCGGGAGAACGATATTCACCCCGAGCATCTCGGAGGAGGGGAACGACAGCCCCCCATCCAGCATCAAAATCTCGTCTTCATAACGGAAGAGCCAAGTGTTCTTTCCGATTTCACCCAAGCCACCCATGGAAATAATCTGTACGGAGGAGGCCCCGTTCGTGTTGGTCAATGCCATAAATCAGTTGTCCTTCGACGTGTGGTTGTAAAGCTGGTATAGACCGTTCAAAGTTTGGGCTAACGAGCAGTTAAACTGCTTCCGGTGCCCCAGCAAGGGATATCAAATTCAGTACCACTTCAGCACGGGCCGCTGCCCAAGAGCTTTGCACTCTGGTCTGACCGATGCGTAGGCTGTGACAGAAAACCTTGATTAGCAAAACCTCTGCTCCATTCCCAGCTTCCTCTCCCCAAACCCCCGGATTACATTCTTTGTTGCCCGTGGGATAAAGCAAGCGGGACTCCAGGAGTACGTGGTGCAGGAGATTGACAGGTAACTGTGCCTATCCTACTCCCTAGGATGAGACCACGGCAACCACTAACGTCAAACCGTCTCCATCCAGGCGAGACCTTCAACAAGTTTTTCGTGCATGACCATGAAATTGGGAGCTTGGTAACGTCTGCCGTGACCGGGCAGGACCCAGGTGAATTCGTAATTTAGGAGACGACGACTCGACGCCACCAACTCAGGCCAAGAGTACCAACAGGCTCCCCGAAAAGCACGTAACTGTTGCTCCGTCTCAAACCAAGCCAAGTGATCGCCCGTGAACAGAAATTCTTGAAAGAGCAAGACCGTGTGGCCCCGGGTGTGACCGGGCACGGGCAGGATCGTCAGGTCAGTCGTAAATTGGATGGGCTCAGTCCCGGTCAGGATATGTTCCACGGCGCGAGTATCGGTCGTGATGTCGTCTTGGTGCAAAATCCGTTCACAGCCAAAGTGGTCGTGGAACCGTTGGTGGTCCGCCACATCGTCACGGTGGGTCAGATACAAATACTGCAAGCCACCCAAGGCTTCCAGACGCTTGACCAAAGGGGCGGCGAAGCGGGGCGAATCCACCAGCACATTGCCCCCGGGCCGCTGGATCAAATAACTCGCCGCGCCGTAGGAATCTTCACTGTGATACCCGCAATGGGAGACTGGACCCGCAATCGCCACCGGAAAACTGGACTGGGCAGCTTTGATATCCTGGGGCGGAGCGACGGTTCCGATGGAGGCAGTGGGACAGGCCAAGAGAGCTTGGAGGGCCGCTAGGCGTTCTTGCTCGTTGGTGGGTTGGTGGTGGACTGCGGATAACCCATTCACCCGGCGGTAAATCTCCGGGGCCATCCAACGACAGGTGTCACAGTCAATACAGGTGTGGTCCACGTAGAGATCGCCCACTACGTTCTCAGCGCGGCGTTGGGTGAAGTGTGCCATGGTCGCCCCCAAGAGTGCTACTTCTAGCCTAGCGGGGGAACGGTGTCAGCCCCGCCCTCGCGGATCAGACCCACCAGATAACTCACCACTTCATTGACCGGGGCCTTCTCCGTCTTACCCGTCCGACGGTCACGGACTTCCACAAACCCCGCCTTCAAGTCCCGGCCCACGGTCAAACGGTAGGGTAAACCAATTAGGTCCGCATCCTTAAACTTCACCCCCGCCCGCTCGTCCCGGTCATCAAGTAAGACCTCAACCCCGAAGTCGCGCAGGTCTCGGTAAACCTTCTGAGCAAACCGTTGCTGGTCTTGGTCGTTGAGATTGGGAATGACGAGATGGACATGGTAAGGGGCGATGGCAACAGGCCAGATGATGCCGTCCGCGTCGTGGGACTGCTCCACTAAAGCCGCCGCCAACCGTGAAACCCCAATTCCGTAGCAACCCATAAGCACAGGTTGGGGAACGCCCGTCTCATCCGCGAAAGTCACGCCCATGGGCTGGGAGTACTTGGTTCCCAACTGAAAAATATGACCCAGTTCAATGCCTTTGGCACTCTTTAGGAATGCGGTAGGCAAAAGATGGCACCGATCGCCCGCTTGAGCCATGTCCACATCCACCACCCTCCCCAGGGTTAACCCGTCCTCATGCCAATTGGCGGCAGTCCAGTGGTAGTCCGGCTCGTTACAACCCGTGCTGAAGAACCGCAACTCAGCCGCCGTGGGGTCTACTAAATGTACGCCCGTTTTCAAGGCATTGGGTCCTAGGAAGCCCGTGGGTACACCTGTCAGGGCGAGAACCTCTGTTTCTGAGGGTAAACGCAGGTCCAACGCTTGGACTTGGTTTTTGACCTTGGTCTCATTCACCTGACGGTCGCCCCGGATACTGACCAAGACCGGGAACTCTTGGCCGTCCTTGAGGGCCAAGTAGAGAATATTTTTAACAATCTGGGTGACATCTATGCCTAGGCGTTCCGCCTGTTGTTGGCCAGTTTTGAGACCCGGTGTGGCGACTTTCTCACGAGGACCAGGATTCGCCGCAGGAACTGCTGCTGGCGGTAGAGAACGGGCTTTTTCGACGTTGGCAGCATAATTCGCCTCGTCGCAATAGAGGATCGTGTCCTCGCCAATCTCGGCTAGGGCCATAAACTCATGGCTCCCCGACCCACCAATCGCCCCGGAATCCGCTTCCACCGCCCGAAAATTAAGCCCCGTCCGTTCAAAAATCCGGGTGTACACTCCGTACATATCCCGATAGGTCGCCTTGAGACTTTCCTCATTGGCGTGGAACGAGTAGGCATCCTTCATGATGAATTCACGACCGCGCATCAGCCCAAACCGGGGCCTACGCTCATTGCGAAACTTCGTTTGGATTTGGTAGAGCGTGAAGGGCAGTTGCCGATAGGTGGTCAGACTCCCCAACACAAAGTCACAGACCGCTTCTTCATGGGTCGGCCCCAGCCCGTATTCCCTTGCTTGCTCCCCAGTACCGTCCTTGAGCGTAAACATCAGCCCCTCCGCCCGGTAGACCTCCCACCGCCCGGAAGCCTTCCAGATCTCGGCGGGGTGTAACTGAGGCAGGAGGCATTCTTGGGCATGGATGCTGTCCAACTCTGCCCGGATAATTCGTTCAATCTTCTGAATGACTCGCCAGAGGAGCGGCCCGTAGGTGTAAAGTCCCGCCGTCTGACCCAAGGCCCGGATGTACCCCCCCCGCAACAACAATTGGTGGCTGAGGGCTACCGCATCGTTGGGAGCCTCGCGCTGGGTCACAAAGAAACTCTGGCTGAGCCGTGTCATAGGTAAGTCCCCACCAAATATCCTTCATCATTCTGCCGGGGCAACACGTTCAACCGCCCCGCATCGGCACAATACTTGAGGTCTTCTAAGCACCCCAGCCCCAGTAACCGTTGACCGTGGCTCGCCTGTTTCAGTAATCCCAACAGGTCCCCTTGCCACTGACCATAGAGCGCACAGGCGGCAACCGTCTCATCATTCCCCGGCTCCCCTAGTTCCCAGGCCACCGCCCCCGCACAGCCCGTGTCTTCGAGGGAATAACTACCCTCCCAGCCCGAACCGACCAGCCAGACGGTCTGGAACTCTTCTTGTTTAAGGAAATTGCGGACCACGCCGAGGTTAATAAAAGCCGCTGTAATGACCACGGTCGTCTTCTGAACCGCTTGGAGGGCACGGGTACCGTTGGTGGTGCTCATCAAAATCCGCTTCCCTGTGACCCGCTCAGGCGTGTACTCAAAGGGCGAGTTCCCCATCTCAAAACCCGGCACGCCTTTTCCGCCACGCTCTCCCGCCTTCAGACAGGTCCCCAGCGCAAAACTCGCCGCTGTCTGTTGCAACTCCTCTAGGTCCGCGAAAGCCCGGATACCCGCTGCTCCATTGTGTAAGGCCGTGGCAATCGTGGAAGTGGCCCGCAGGACATCAATAACCACAGCGCAATCCGGCAAGCTCTGGGTGGGTACGAGCTCTGGTGTGTGATAAACAAAAATCTTCATCCCGTTTCCCCGGAGTGACAGAAGCATAATACACGGATCAGGGTTGGCCTCAAGAATGCACTTCCTTGACCAAGTTCCGGTTCCAGTCGGGGACTTCCACCACGATGTCCCGTGTCCCATCCGGGACACACTGACAGGCCAGCCGCGACTTCCCCATCATGAGATGAGGAGCGTTATCTAACATATCCTCCTCATCCTCAGAGGCCGGATTACAAGCCGTCATCCCCTCGCGCACAAAGACATGACAGGTGGAGCAAGCACATACCCCACCGCAGGCGTGATCAATATCTATCCCATGACCCAAAGCAATATCGAGGATACTCCCCGGCAGACCATTGTGACCGTAGGGCAAGCAGTCGGGGTCCACCTCCACCTTTACCCCTGTGTTGGCAAACGTAATGGTGTATTTCTGGTCTGGAAGCGTGTACTCCGCCTCGCCAATGTAAGGATTCGTGCCGCCCATGCCAGTTCTCGGTCTTTCCTCCATCCTAGGGGAAATGAACAGTTTCCTCTGCCTAGCTTCTATGAATCAACTTATCGAACTTCTTAACGTTATATGTAGAATTGAACCTAAGGTGATGCCACTAAGACAGGTTTGGGTACCATACCATGCCTGATCCCCGTAAAAACGATAATTGGCACACTAAAACGTGACAGTTATCCTAAATTTGGGTTGATTCTGTGAGATAAAGCACAGACAGACCTAGGTGGGGTAGTGAAATATGGGCTAGGTAATTCACCAAGGCAAGGAAGGATGGCACCCATGAAACAGCTTGAATTAAAAGAAAAGCAGCTTATTGTTTCCAGCCGGGACCAACAGACCGACCTTCCCGCTACCCCCACGGTCTTTGAGCTCTTGGATGCACTCCATCTAGATCTACATCGGTATGCTGAAAAAGCCGGTCTACGGTTGGCGACCCACAACAGGTGATCCAGGCTAGCTATGTGAAGTGTTGATGGTTACAGGGTAGGCAAAACGCTCCAGGGAATAATAGGGGCAATCCTTTCCTACATGAGCTATGAATTCATCCTCCGCCTTACTCGCCCCCTTGCCAACTGCACTCAGTCAGGACGAGCGGACGAGGACCATCCTCAAGCAGTTACAGGACCTCCAGCGCGACATCTCTGCATATGCCGAACGTTTGGGTATAGACCCGGCGACGCGCTAACTTGAATCCCCAGTTATAGGTTTGGTGGTGACGGGCCGTCGGTTGTCCTGGCTCTCTCTGTCACCACTAGGGGGCTGGAGCCGTCCCCGAGGGTCTGAGGTCTATGGGTTGTTCCAACTTTGAGCCGTCCGCTTTTTTTAGGTAAGCGCGTACCGGGTATAGTCTTTTCCCGTCAGATTTTTCCGGGCCACGACCTTTTGCTGTGTGCGTTGCCCAAAAGTCCCCGGTCCCGGTCAGTGTGGCGACTTTTGCTAAGTAGCTTTTACCCGCCTCCTCAGACCGGAATCACCCTACCAAGTGCCGCCCGTCCTTTAGCTCCAGTACGCACCGCCACGCGCCGGGTTCTCTGGACTTACACACGGATAGCAGTAACTCACGGGTAACGTCTGCCACCGGGTTAGGGATAGTTATCTCTGACATATTGGCTATCTTGGTTTCTGTCTCGTTAAAGATGATCTTTAGGTAAGCTTCGGCTGGGGCTGCCAACCGGGGAACCGCCATAAATACCGCCTCTGGGGTCGGGGGATTATCGAATATCAGTAACTCCCCCGCCGCCGCTGCCACCGTGGAAAGGTCTTCTTTTCAAGTATAGGTAGGCCCTCTTTAGGATCTACCGTGATTAGTCCCCTACTGTCTCGCTGGGGTCTGAGGGCTTCGAGCGCGTCAAGAAAGCCTAGCCCATCTTTGTTCACGGTTAGCCAAGTCCTTATCTTTACCCACAAGCTTGGCTTTAGCCTTGTCTTTGGCCCACCCTAAGCGGTTGGCTAGGTCCTGTAGGGCGGCAACTAGGTTGCTCTTAGTGATGTTGTCACGCAGCATGAAATACCCCCGGCTTCTTCCTTTCCATTAATCTCTTTTCTCCAATAAGTAATTAGTTACCAGAATCTCACGAATTACACCTCTTTTACTACCTTTTGAGTTTATCATCCGAGTAGCGTTGACACGGCACAGGTTGAATTCTGAGTATAGTTTACCGAAGAAATTATCTAGTTCATCTGCATTTGTAGGGTCTGAATTACTGAGCATTAGCTTTACACCTAGATGACTAATTTTTTCACAAAATATCCCTAGTCGAATTTGTTCTTCATCATTAAAATCAATCTTAGCGTAAGCTTTAAAACTGGCAGTCTTACTGACAGGGCGATACGGCGGGTCTAAATAAAAAAATGAAGTAGAAGATGCAAACTCTACAGACTTGGAGAAATCACAACACTTAATGATTACGCCACGAAGTAATCTTGAAGCATTGGTAAGATTTTCAACATCGCATATAGTTGGGTTTGCATAATCTCCAAAAGGAACGTTAAAACCGCCTTTTGAATTGACTCTAAATAAGCCGTTAAAACAAGTTTTATTCATGAAAATTAACCGAGAAACTTGTTCTACACAAGTCGAATAGGAAGTGGATATATTATGAGTGGATATATTATTGAGGTGCGACTCATTATATCGGTAGCGCACAGCGTAGTAATAAGATTCTCGCGCGTCGGGTGAAAGAGCAAGGTATTCATATTCAATTTTTTTTAGTTCCTCGATGAGCTCATCCACGTGCTGCTGAACTACTATGTATGCTTTGATAAGTTCATTATTCACATCAAATAAATAAAACTCTTCGCAAGGATAATGCTGAGCAACGTAAAAAAAGACGGCTCCCCCACCTAAAAATGGTTCAACATAGGATTTTATATTCCCCTTTTTTAGTTCTAAAGGAAGATAGGTGTCAATGGTTTTCAAAAGCTGACCTTTCCCCCCGGCCCACTTTAAGAAAGGCTTGACTGGACGGGAACGCGGCGGGATAAGTTGCATAATTTGTATTTTGCCATAACCCGTCCCTAGAGCAAGTAGGCTAAGTCCGAGGCCCCAGTGGGGTAGGCAAAGAGGAATTCCTTGAGGTCGGCAGTCTTGATTTTGGCTTGGATGGCTAGGGCCAATACATTAATTACTTCACTGGCGTGGGGGCCTAGGGCATGGGCACCCAGGATATAGTCCTCGGTGAGCAAGAGTTTATAAGTAGCGACTCCCCCGGCTACCGCTCGTGTGGAGGACCACGTTGAAGCATCTTCGTAGCGAGTGGTGTAGACGATCCCCTGCTTTTGAGCTTGTTGTTCCGTGAGACCCACAGACCCTAGGTTGGGGATGGTGAAAACCACACTGGGAATAGCTTCAATCCGCAATTCTCGCCGTTGCCCCAAGAGATTCGCTGCGACCACCTGCGCTTGATGATTCGCTAAGGGTGTTAGTTGGGGTAAGCCTGTCGCCGCGCAGTCCCCAGCCGCCCATACTTGCGGGTTGGAACTCTGTAAGTAGGCATTGACTTGGATACCTTTTTTATCATTAGCAACTCCGGCTTGCTCAAGGTCGAGGTCCTGGATATCTGGGGCGCGACTGGCTCCGTGGACGACGAGATCAGCGTTGAATTCCGCCTCATCGGCATGGACGATTAGCCCCCCCGCGCCTTTCGTAATCCGCTTCACCTCGGTGTTACAGCGGATTTCGATGCCCAGGTCCGTACTGGCTTGAACCAAAAGGTCTACCAAGTCCGGGTCAAATGGTTCTAGGGGTCGTTCGCCCTCATGAATGACTTGGACCTGACAACCTGCCTGACGAGCGACATGGGCAAACTCCAGAGAAATATAGCCGCCGCCGATAAATAGAATTCGTTTAGGTAGCTCAGCGAGCTCCATAAATTCATCGCTGGTCGTCACTAATTCTTCCCCAGGAATGCCCAAGGGTGCGGGTTTAGACCCGGTGGCAATGAGGATATGTCGTCCAGTAATCGTCTCCTCCCCCACCTGCAACATAGTCGCGCCTGTGAATCTAGCCGCGCCATGGTAGACCGTAATGCCCAACTCGTCATACTGGGCTTGCCGCTGGGGGGGAATCGGCCCGGTGAAGGTCCGTTTGTAAGCCATTAGCGCGGGCCAATCCAAACCCACCTCCCCAGTCAACCCCGGTAAGCTCCGCACACGCGCCAAGGCTTGGGCGGTCTCGACCAGGACTTTCTTCGGATTGCAACCCCGTAAGGCACAGGTCCCGCCCAAGGGCCGCATTTCCACCAGCGCAACCGACCAACCCTGAGTCCGACAAGCCTTAGCCACTGTAGACCCCGCCGCCCCCGAACCCAATACCACTAAATCAAACATTTTCAACCTCCCTTAGCGAATTCAGGATACAAAGTCATTCCCCCATCCACATACAGAATCGTGCCCTGCACATAATCAGCCGCCTCCGAAGCCAGCCAGACCACTGCCTGAGCCACATCCGCGCCGACCCCGACTCGTCCACTGGGAATAAGCTTCAACAGTTCGGCCTCCGCCTCGGGCGTAGACCAAGCCTCTTCGTTAATTGGAGTTTTAATTGCTCCGGGCGCAACACTGTTGACCCGTATTCCCTGGGGAGCTAATTCCTGGGCCACACTTTTCATAAACATATCCAACCCCGCCTTACTCGCGGCGTAATTACAGTGACCCGCCCAGGGAATGACCGTATGGACTGAACTAATAAAAATTATCTTGCCCAAGGCTCTAGACTCCGGGCGTGGTCCTTGCCGCAAAAACTCCCGCGCCGCCGCCCGTGTACACAAAAAAGCCCCAGTCAAATTACTGGCAAGGACAGTCTCCCATTGCGCCAGGGTCATGTCTACCAGCTTCGCGTCCTGTTGTACCCCAGCATTACTAACCAAAAGCTCAAGGCTGTCAAACTGCCGGATGGTCTCCGCGAAAAGTTGGGCGACCTGTTCTTCTTGGCTCACATCGGCGGCGAGGGCGATCGCTTTGCCCCCTTGGTCCATGATTTCTGTGACGACCTGCTGGGCTTTTTCGGCATTTGAGCGGTAATTGACGACAACCTGTGCCCCAGCTTGACCCAAGGCTAGTGCGATGGCCCGACCAATCCCTGAACTCGCTCCGGTGACGAGTGCTGTCTGTCCTTTCATCCTGGGTTCCAGCAAAACTAACCCAGAGGTAACACGAGCAACTGACCCCAGCCGCCTACCTGGGGGGAGAGGGCAAGTACACTGTGTAGATATTCCACCACGACTCCCATGCGCCTGACCGTCCACGGTTGGCTCCTTGTGCTCCTCACCGCTTGTACCCAACCCGCCCCTAAGCCAACGATTGCGTTAACGGACTGCCAACTGCGTGCCCCTGGGTCCTCAGAGCGATTAGCGGCGAAATGTGGCAAGTTCCGAGTGGCAGAGAACCGCACGACCGGGCTGGGCCGTCAAATTGATCTCAACCTTGCCGTCTTACCCGCCAGCAGCCGTGCCCCCCAAGCGGACCCGTTATTTTTCATCCCTGGTGGACCCGGGGAGGCAGCCACCCAATCTTTTTTGACCCTAGCTCCGGTCTTTGAACGTATTAATCAGGACCGTGACATCGTGCTGGTAGACCAACGGGGGACGGGGCGTTCCAATCCCCTTACCTGTGCTACGACTGACCTTAAAGCTTGTCTCCAGAAACTCTCGGCGGACCCGACCCAATACACCACTTCGATTGCCATGGCGGACCTAGAGGCCGTCCGCGCTGCTCTCGGCTACGAACACATCAATCTCTACGGCGGCTCCTACGGGACCCGCGCCGCCTTGACCTATCTCCGCACCTACCCCGACCGGGTCCGCGCCGTAGTCCTTGATGGGGTCGTGCCCCTGGATTGGACCTTGGGGCTTACGGTGGCTCAGGATGCCCAACGCGCTTTGGACCTAATCTTCACGCGCTGTGAACAGGACCCCGACTGCCAAAAAGCATTCCCCCAAGTGCGGATGGAGTTCACGACCTTGGCTCGTCAACTCGCGGCTCAACCGCGCCGTCTCACTGTCCCCCATCCGGTCAGTGGACGGCTTACCCCGCTCACGGTAGACCGGGCGGCTTTAGTCAGCACGGTGCGTCTGTTCAGTTACGTACCCGAAGCGGTCGCCTTGATCCCCTTGTTAATTCACACCGCCGCCCAGAGCGGAGATCTCCAGACCCTAGCGGCCCAGACCCTCTTGATTGGCGGTCAAGTGCAGGACGGAATCAGTGTGGGGATGTTTTACAGCGTGGTCTGTGCTGAGGATGTGCCGTTTTACCCCGTGGGGACTCCCCCAGTTCAAAGTAAAAGCTATTTCCAGGAATTTGGCGCGCAGTCCCTGGCCGTGGGTTGCCGGGACTGGCCCCGCGGTCAAGTCAGCCCCGACTTCAAAAAGCCCGTCACTTCCCGTACCCCAGTCCTGCTCCTCTCCGGGGAAGTGGACCCCGTTACTCCCCCCGCCAATGGCACCCAGGCCAGCCGTACCCTAGCCAACAGCCTGCATATCGTGGCTCCCGGTCAGGGCCATATCGTCATCAGTCGCGGTTGCATTCCTAAAATCGTCACCCGTTTCATCAGCCAAGGTCAGGTCAAGGACTTAGAGACCGCCTGTGTCAAGGATCTACGGGCCGTCCCCTTCTTCTTAGATAAGGCAGGTCCCGCCCCATGATTGAAGTCCAGAACCTTCACAAGGCATTTAAAAAAGTCAATGCAGTCCAAGGCGTAAGCTTCCAGGCCCATGATGGGCAGATTACAGGCCTACTCGGTCCCAATGGCGCGGGCAAAACCACCACCCTGCGGGTCCTCTACGGGGTATTCAAACCAGACCGGGGCCGGGTAGAAGTAGACGGTTATGATGTCACCGCCCAGCCCCAGGCAGTCCAACGGCGCATCGGGGCCTTACCCGATAGCCGGGGTCTCTACCCGCGCTTGAGTGCCCGTGAGAATATCCGCTATTTCGGGCAACTCCACGGGTTAGCTGGGGAGGAGCTGGCATCAGCCGTCCAGGACTTGGTGAAATTATTAGATATGCAAGAATTTATTGACCGCCCCTGTGAAGGCTTCTCCCAGGGCCAACGGCTTAAGGTCGCCATCGCCCGCGCCCTAGTCCACCAACCCCAAAATATCCTCCTCGACGAACCCACCAATGGACTTGACGTGATGAGTACCCGCGCCCTGCGGACGCTGATTCTCCGTTTCCGAGATGAGGGGAAGTGCGTTTTGTTCTCCAGTCATGTCATGCAGGAGGTGGCGGCCCTCTGCGACACGATTGTGGTCATGGCCCAGGGCCGGGTGGTAGCAGCGGGTACTCCCCAGGAGTTGCGCGAGACCACAGGTCAGGACAACCTCGAAGATGCTTTTGTGGCGGCGATTGGGAGTGAGGAGGGCCTGGTGCTATGAACCGCATCCAAGCCGTATTCCAAAAGGAAATCCTTGATAGTCTCCGTGACAAGCGCACCCTGAGAACTTCCCTGCTCACGCCTCTCCTCGGCCCCTTGATTTTGGTCTTGCTCGTCACCCTCCAAGTCAAAACCTTCACCCGCAATACCGAGCAACTGCTCAGCCTACCAATAGCCCAACCCCAAAATGCACCCCACCTCGTCGCGTTTCTCCGGCAGGCCGGGGTCAAGGTCGTCCCCGCCCCCGCCGACCCCGAAGCCGCAGTCCGTGCTGGCGACCTAGAAGTAGTCCTAGTCATCCCGGCGGGCTATGGCAAAGACTTCCGGGCGGGTCAGCCCGCCACCATCCGTATTATCAGTGACCGCACTCGTCAGACGGCCCAAGTCACCGTGGGCCGGGTGCGCGAGTTGGTTCGTCAATACAGCCGTCAGGTGGGGGCTTTGCGATTAGTAGCGCGGGGTGTGAGCCCGACGATTATTCAGGCGTTAGCTCTTGAAGATGTGGATGTGGGGACTCCCCAGGGACGAGCGGCGGTTTTTTTGGGGACGATGCCGTACTTCATTATTTTTTCGGCTTTTTTGGGGGGGCTGTATGTGGCGATTGACACGACCGCCGGGGAACGGGAACGTGGCTCTCTCGAACCTCTAGTAATCAATCCCTTAGCTCGCTGGGAGCTAGTCCTCGGCAAACTGGGGGCGACTTTGGTGTTCACAGCGGTGGCGATGGCGGAGACGGTCCTAGCCCTAGGGATCACGCTCAACTTTGTGCCCTTGGATGAATTGGGGATACAGGTACAACTCAGCCCCTTGAGTTTGGCCCTGATTTTCTTGGTGACACTCCCGATTGCCCTCGTCGCGGCAGCCCTACAGATTTTGATCGCGCTCTTCACCCGCAACTTCCGCGAAGCCCTAAGTTACCTGCAACTCCTCCCCCTCGTCCCCGCTCTACCCGGTCTGTTGTTGGTGTTCCTGCCGATTAAGGCGACTTGGTGGATGATGCTGATTCCCACCTTCGGACAACAGTTACTCATCCTCCAGATCATCCGGGGCGAGCTAGTGAACGGTTTCTTTATCGCTCTGGCAACCCTGGCAACTCTTTTAGTTGGGGGAATTTTCACTGGAGCGGCGGTCTGGCTCTTTGGACAGGAAGAAGTCATTTTCGGACGGTGAAACCTATCCCGCCTTGGACGGCACATATTCTCTGCTACTAATCCCTACAATCTTTGACATAGCCTCGATGCCCCAACGCTGTCTATCGATTCATACCGCTATTTAGATTAATAAAACTCAGGACTTACGCAGAGCAAGAGGAGTGGGTCGGATAGTGGAGCCGTGACCTGCCCCTTAGCCGATGAGTTTTACTAAACTCGACGACTGCCAATACCGGTTAACTGCCCAGCTCCACTAGACCCTGACCTATGTAGCGGACCATCTGGCGCGTCCGTTGGCAAGTGGCGGAGTTTCACCGCGAAATCAAACCCCTGACGGGGCTTGAAGCGTGTCAGTGTGGCAAGGAGTGTATTGCTGGTGTGGGTAGGGCTTAACGAGGTCGCCTATCTATCGCACAGGCCAAACCATCTATCAACTCCAGCCGGGGCTACGCTCTGGGTGGTTGATGCAGCAACTGAAGCACCCGGCTAGGCCGATGGCTCTTGCGTAAGTCCTGTAAGTTTCACAAATTACTAAGCTAATGCTTGGAAATTGCCCGGTCATAACTTCCGAAGATTAGTAAGGACAGTTGCGCTCTCTGCCACTACTTCTACTTGGTTTAGTACACCCATATTTTTCCCAGATGCACAATACCCACTTTGCTCTGGTGTTCTTTTTTTCATATAAAGTACCCACCGGGTGGAACTGTTCCCCCGGTGAAAAGTTTGCTCTAGTTTTAGGACATTTTTTCAGCGCAGACATACTCAGCGAGGTTGATGCCGTATTCGCGAGCCACTTGGTTAATACCGTTCTTCTGGATGGTCCGCAGGGTCTGGGCACAGATCTTGATGCGGATGAAGCAACCCTGCTCGGGGTCCCAGAGCCGTTTGTATTGGAGGTTGGGCTGTTGGAGTTTTTTGGTGCGGCGGTGGGAGTGGGAGACGGCGAAACCGTTGTTGGCTCTCTTCCCGGTGATAGTGCAACGGCGCGACATGAGCTACCTTTCAATGGACATCAAACTATAGTATCACGGACAAAACCAAAGCCCCGGTCAAGCCGGGGCGGGAGAGTGTTACTTAACGGTGATTTTGCCGACCATGCCCGCGCCCTTGTGGGGGGTGCAGAAGTAGCTATAGTCACCAGCTTCAGCAAACGTAGTCTTGAAGGTGGGGTCGGTCTTGTTGACGAGTTTCTTGTGGGAGATGGTTGTAACGTCCACGCCAGCCGGAGCTTTACTGAAGACGACGTTGTGGGGACCTGCTTTGCCCATGGTCCAAGTCACCGTGTCACCCTTGGCAACCGTGACGGTCTTGGGTTCATAGATTAGGCGACCATTGGTGCTACCCATCTGAACGATATGGTCCTTAGCTTGGACTAGGGGGGCGAAGGCCAGGACCCCAATTACCATTGCACTCACAAAGTGTAAACGTTGCATCGAATTTTCTCTCATTGGTAGGGACGATCAATCCAGTAAGCTGCTCAACAGTTGGTTCAACAGTTGGGGGTCTGCTCGCCCTTGGGTTTTCTTCATGGCTTGACCCACAAAGTAACCCGCTAGTTTCCGCTTGCCTTCCCGATATTGAGCGACCTGCTGGGGACTTTCGGCGAGGACTTGTTGGAGGGCTTCAATCAATTGTTGATGGTCCGAAATCTGGGTCAGGCCCCGCTCAACCACCAACGCTTTAGGCGAGATCCCCCGCTCCAAGAGTTCCGGCAAAAGTTCCTTCGCTATTTTATTACTGATTGTCCCGCTTTCGATCAACTGGATTAATTCAGCTAAACCGCCGGGATCAAGGGGCAGGTCCTCAAAACGCTGATGATGTTCGTTGAGGTAGGCGGTGATGTCGCCCTGCACCCAGTTAGCCGCGAGCTTGGGGGGGGCTCCATGACGGACGGCTTCTTCAAAGTAATGGGCAGTGGTCCGGTCGTTACTCATCGCCTCGGCATCGTAGGGACTCAGGCCCCACTCACTTTGGTAGCGTTGGCGTTTGGCAATCGGTAACTCGGGCAGTTGGGCTTGGTAATGGGCCAAGAGGTCCGGGGTCACTTCCAGGGGCAAGAGGTCGGGTTCTGGGAAGTAGCGGTAGTCATCGGAACCTTCTTTAAGCCGCATGGAGCGGGTCTTCTGGGCATTTTCATCCCAGAGCCGCGTCTCCTGACGGATTACTTCGGTCGGGTTATCGCCGTTGAGGGCACTCATCTGCCGGATGTATTCGTATTCAATGGCGCGTTGGATCGAGTTAAAACTGTTGATGTTCTTAATCTCGACTTTGGTGCCGAATTTCTCGGTCCCGACCGGGCGCACGGAGATGTTGACATCACAGCGCATTGAGCCTTCTTGCATATTGCCGTCACAGGCCCCGAGGTAACGCACAATCCGGCGAATTTCTTGAACGTAGGCGACGGCTTGGGCAGCGGTGCGGATATCCGGTTCCGAGACGATTTCCACGAGGGGCGTGCCCGCGCGGTTGTAGTCCACCAAGGTATAGGTCGAGCCGCTCAAACGGTCGGCCCCGGCGTGGACGAGCTTTCCGGCATCTTCTTCCATATGCAGCCGGGTAATCCCAATCCGCAGCGGACCCTCCCCCGCATCAATCTCAACCCAGCCATGTTGCACCAAGGGCAGGTCGTACTGAGAGATTTGGTAGTTCTTAGGTAGGTCGGGATAGAAATACTGTTTACGGTCAAACTTACTAAAGGCCGCAATCTCGCCATTGAGGGCCAAGCCGACCAGGATGGCATAATCAAAGGCGCGTTGATTGAGGACAGGCAGGACCCCCGGTTGCCCTGTACAGACCGGGCAGATGTGGGTATTGGGCGGGGCACCAAATTCCACGGGACAACCGCAAAACAGTTTAGTCTGGGTACTCAATTGAGCATGGACCTCCAGACCAATCACCATTTCATACTGAACTTGAGGTAGGGCGGCAATCATGAGCTTTCCACGGGGCTGCTTCTCTATTTTGGCACTAGAAGCCCCTCCGCCCCATACCCTGCCGGGCACAGGCGTGGTGGGGGACCGCGAAAAAGGCATCGCCTGCTAGTAGCGCACCCGCATCCGTACGCGATAGGTAAGCAGAGCAGTACCATCGAGCCTGATGGAGACATTGAAGCGAACTGCTGTCGCTGTTGTTTTCTGGCTGGGAAAGGAAGAGGCTAGGACTTCTTAAAAGACAGGCTGCACTAACCCGGTTACTCACTTAAAAATTCAAATGTAATACATAAGTGGGGTTTGCTGACTAGCCCGCGTTTCTAATAAGTCCTTGAGTGTAATCGTCCGCAGGACTTTCTCTGCCGCCGCTCCCGCCTTTTGCCAGCCCTCCCGCACCACGGTCAACTCTAGGGTCGGGCTTGGCACTTCCGCCTCCGGGTTGTCCTCCCCCTGAATGGCCTGACAGACATCCCACATACTGACCTGCCAGGGCGCACGGGCGAGCAGATACCCCCCCTTCGCACCCCGCTGGGACCGCACCAGTCCCTCCCGGCGCAAATTAGCCAAGAGTTGCTCTAGGTAACGATCCGGGATGTGCTGACGGCTTGCGATCTCGCGGATTTGCAGGGGTTCGTTGCTCTCATAGACTAGAGCTAATTCGATAAGCGCGAGTAGGGCGTACTCGCTTTTGCTACATAGCTGGAACATTCTTCGACTCAGTAGAACGCTTAAGAACAGTCTAGCGGCGAGAGCTTAAACCGCAGTCTCGACCAGTTGACGATATTCCGGCGATTCAGCCCAAGCCTTGATCTCCTTAGCTCGCAAAATCGGGACCGGGTGAGAACGTTCGGCGGTCTGGGCCATGCGTAACCACTGGGGCATCCCTTCTTTACTGAATTCCTCGTAGGCATGAACTTGGTCTACGAAAGCCTCAATATTGAGATGGGGAATCAGTTGGGGGGAGCCGCCCGAGAGCTTCATCATCATCGCCACCACCGTCTCAACTTGGCCCGTTACCAACAAAGCCGCCCGGTCACAGCTTAATTCCGCTGCCCGCAACCATTCAAAAAGCATCAAACGTAAAGGCTGCTCAACCATCGGTCCCAGATTGGGAACCTGCCGCGCCGCCAGTAATAGGAGGTTCGCAATCGTTACATAGACACTGTGTTCACACTTGATATGGCCTAACTCGTGGGCAATCACTCCCTGCACTTCTTCAGGGGTCAACAGTTCTAATAAAGAGGTATGCAGGACGATAAAAGACCGTTCACCATCTACGGCAAAGGTGTAGGCATTGGGGACCGGGTTCTGGCGGATATAAAGTTGCGGTTCATTCACCCCGAGGACCTGACAGGCTTCTTGGTGGAGCGCGTAGATATGCGGCAGTTGATTCGGGCCGACCAAGATCCCCGAGGAGATATTGTCCAAATAAAAGAACTGCCCTGCCAAGGGAGCTAGGGTATGCCGGATGAGGAATTCTAGCCCTGGGATTAAGGCTAGGGTCTGACTGGCCTGGGTATCTTGGGGGTGACGAAAACTAGTGGCCTTCAGGCCCGGAAACGTGCTTTTAGTCATAGGCCCAATGTGGCACAAATTTCCTGAAACGTCAGGCGACTATTTGGAGAATGGCTTGGATTTTACCCTTGAACTCGCCCCGGGGATGCCCGCCTTTGACCTCGCCCAGAATCTGAAACTCGCCATCGGGTTGGTCACAGATGATGTAGGAGGGCCAGCCCATATCGGTTTTGTTGGGATACTGAGTCAATAGGACTTTGCGGTACTGCCGATAGGTGACGGTGTCCTGCATCTTCACATCAATGAACCGTAAGCCCATCTCCTCAACAACTTTGTGGTCATAGAAGGACATCCGGTGACAGATCCCGCACCCTTCCGCCGAAAACTTAATGACCGCCCGTTCCATAGCTTGTTCCCACAACGTTCTCTGCATTTTATCGCGTGACCTTGATGCCTACCGCTAAGCCTTGCAGCTAACGGTTCTCGAACAGAAATTGTAAGACGCTCTACGCATTGTCAGGTCGAGTGGTAGTGATTGTCCGCCGTTGCTTTTTTTCAATCTCTCCATGTCTTCCACGCAATTAGGAAAAGCTTATTGACACAGAATAACAGTTTATGAGAGGACAGCTTATGAAGAAGGAACAGGCTAATCCAGTGCCTCAAGCGATGCAGGCAGAAGTTGATGCTTTGGCGGCGGCGCAGACACTGATCCGCACGGATCTGATCCCGGAGGCAACGGGAGACTGGAGCCAGGGGCAACGCGGGCTGTTTTACCGCCCGGTGAAGCAGCAAATTACTCTGCGCCTTGATGCTGATCTGATCGACTGGTTCAAAAGGAATCATCCCCAAGGCGAAGGGTATCAAACTAGCATCAATCGCGCCTTGCGTGAATATATCGCCCACCATCAGCTCTAACCGCAATTAAGCCCGCAATCTGAAATCTTCACTTCAAAACTTCACCTTCGTCCCCTATCAAACAGATTCTCTCTGACGACACAGGGCATCGGCAAACTGAATGGCAAGATCGCAACAGCGGGTTAAGAGGCCACCATGACTGAACAATTCAAAGTAGGTGATCATGTCGAGTGGCATAGCTCCGGGGGCACCTCGACGGGCAAGATTAAAGAAAAGCTTACTTCTGCCACCCAGATCAAGGGGCATTATGTGGCGGCTAGCGAGGAGGAACCCCAGTTTCTCGTCGTGAGTGACAAGAGCGGCGCGGAGGCGGCCCACAAACCGGAAGCCCTGAAAAAGTTACGGAAGGCTTAGCTTTTGAGGCCATCTAAAGCTGCTGACGTCAGTCCGACCCGAGGTACTCCTAAGTAAAGCAGCCGCCTTTCTGGATAAAAATTGCTGCTTACACCGTAGAAGCCTCTGCTTGGTGGGTAGGAATCGCTGCTTAGCTAGTAAAAACTGTTACTTAACTCGTAGGAGCCATTGCTTAGGTGATAGGAATCGCTGCTTGGTCGGTAAAAACCATTGCTTATTCGGTAGGAATGACTGCTTAACTCGTAGGAACCACTGCTTACACGGTGGGCACCGTTGCTTCACTCGTAGGAGTAACTGAACCCGTCTCTGGCCCATGGATAGGTAGGATGGGGAGGCCCTCACCCGTGTTGACTATGTGGGAGATTACGATTGGTACCGATCCCGTCCTTGAAGAGAGTTGTCTATGGCGGCTGGAGTCCTGGACGACCTTGGGGGTAGCGACGGAGGCCCGTGCTAGTACTTTTAAAATCCGCGCCTTTTGTCTAGACGAACCCCCGGCTCTCCGGTTGGCCCAACTGCAAGCCGAGTTGACCCAGGATGCGACTACTTTCCACTTACTGCCGCCCGAGATTAGCCTGACCGCGATCCCTGAGACCGATTGGGCGACCCAATGGATGACCCACTGGCACCCCCGCGCTGTAGGGGAGAAATTGATTATTTGTCCGGTCTGGCTCACCTGTGAACCCCAGGGCCGGATTGTCCTCAAACTGGATGCGGGACTGGCTTTTGGGACTGGGGAGCATGAGACTACCCGATTATGTCTAATGGCTCTGGAGCAGGTTCTTCAAGGCGGGGAGCGGGTTGCTGACATTGGTTGTGGTTCGGGTATTCTCACGATTGGTGCATTGTTGCTGGGGGCGAAATCAGCCCAAGCTGTGGACCTGGAAGAACAAGCCGTCCGCGCCACCCGCCATAACCTCGCCCTCAATCAATTAGAGGCCCTGGTAGCTGAGGGCAGTACCGAGGCGATTACCCCGCCTGTGGACGGTCTGGTCTGTAACATCTTGGCCCCGGTGATTCTCGCTATCCATCCCCAACTGCGGGATCTACTCGTACCCGGTGGTTGGGCAATTTTGAGCGGTCTGCTGGTCACTCAGGTTCCCCAAGTGGTTCAAGCTCTTGGTCAGGATTGGCATGTACAACACACTCTCACGGAAGGTCAATGGGCGGCCCTGACCTGCGTTCGCAACTAAAAAACCTACCCCGGTTGTGGGGAAAAGCTGACCTCACCCCGGCCCAAGTCCATTACCTCAAAAAAGTTTTGCGGTTGCGCCTAGGTGATCCTGTAATTCTCTTGGATGGACAGGGCGGCGCGTTCCGGGGTCTGTGGCAAGGGGAGACCCTCACGGAGTTAGTTGCCCTTGACCACCCTGCCACAGAACCGCCCCGCCCGATTTGGCTCGCCGTGGGGGTCCTCAAGGGGGAGGCGATGGACTGGCTGATTCAAAAAGCGACGGAATTAGGCGTGACCACCCTGCAACCCCTGACCACCCAATACACTCAACTCACCCCCTCGCCCCACAAACAACAACGCTGGCAACAGATCGCCCAAGAAGCCTGTGAACAGTGCGAACGACTTTTTTTACCGACCATCCTCCCCGTGTGCTCTGTGGCCCGAGTCACCTGCCCCCACCGCAACTTTATTGCCGTTGCCCGTGAAAATTCCCGCCCCCTGGCAACCGCCCTGGGTACCTATCCCCCCCAACCTGTCGGGGTCTGGATCGGCCCGGAAGGCGGCTGGGGTCCCTTGGAACAGGACGAGTTAAGCCAAAAAGGGGCGGAACCCGTGAGTCTCGGTCCCCGGATTTTGCGGGCAGAAACGGCGGTATGTAGTGCTTTGGCTTTGGTGAATAGCTGGCTAGAGGGCGAGGCGAGCGCGAGCGGCAAGGAGGGCTTGACGGACCTGCGCTAGTCCGGTCCCGCCGTAACTGTTACGGGCGTTGACGACTTGGGCGGGTTGGATCGCGGCATAGATGTCCTCGCTGAAACCGGGGTGGGCGGCTTGCCATTCGGTCAAGGTCAAATCCTGGAGCAGTTTCCCGTCAGCGAGAGCCGTGCGGACTAAGGCCCCGATGACTTGGTAGGCTTCCCGGAAGGGGATGCCTTGGCGGACCAGGTAATCCGCTGCGTCCGTGGCGTTACTGTAATCCTCGGTCACGGCCTGGGCAAGACGTTCGGTGCGGATGACCATGCCCTTCTCTAGGAAGACCGCCATCACCCGCAAGCAATCTTCACTAGTGCGGACGGCATCGAAGAGGGCTTCTTTGTCCTCCTGTAAATCCTTGTTGTAGGCCAGCGGGAGACCCTTGAGGGTGGTCAGCATCCCCAGTAGGTGCCCAAAAACCCGCCCGGTCTTGCCCCGGATTAGTTCGGGGACATCGGGATTTTTTTTCTGGGGCATCAGGCTAGACCCGGTGGCGCAACTGTCGGTCAGGCTGATGAAACCGAACTCTTGGCTGGACCAGAGGATGAGTTCTTCACTCAGGCGGCTGAGGTGGGTCAGGATTAGGCTCAGCGCACTCAATAACTCGACGACATAATCGCGGTCACTGACGGCATCCAGGGAGTTTGCCGAGGGACGGGCAAATCCCAAGAGTTCAGCGGTGTAGGCGCGGTCAATCGGTAACGTGGTTCCGGCTAAGGCCCCAGACCCTAGGGGCGACACATCCAAGCGGCGGTTACAGTCCACCAAGCGCGTCCGGTCCCGGTCAAACATCTCAAAATAGGCCAGCCAATGGTGGGCCAGACTCACGGGTTGGGCCCGCTGGAGGTGGGTATAGGCGGGGATCAGGGTGGTTTGATGAGCTTCGGCGAGGGTGACGAGGACCGCTTGGAGTTGTTGAAGCAGGTTAAGTAGGCGTTGAATATGGTCGCGGGTATAGAGCCTGAGGTCCGTCGCCACTTGGTCATTGCGGGAACGGGCAGTGTGGAGTTTCTTACCGACATCTCCCAACAGGACAGTGAGCCTAGTCTCGACGGCAGAATGGACATCTTCCCAAGCGGGGTCCGGCTGAAACTCACCCGTCCGCCACGCCTGTTCAATCTGGTCGAGTCCCGCTACTAGTTGCGCCATTTCAGATGGGGAGATGATCCCGACTTGACCCAGCATCCGCACATGGGCCCGCGAACCAATTAAGTCATAGGGCAACAGTTCCCAATCGAACCCGATGCTGCTATTGAACCGGGCCACCACCGGGTCCAGGGGTTCCTCGAAACGGCCCCTCAACTGGTGATGCTCTTAATCACAAAACCCAAAATAAAGCCGACAACGCCCGCCGCGAGCTTCCCCGTTTTAAGTAGGTCGTTCCAGAAGTTCTGGAGGTTGGCAATCACATCCTGATCCTTGGGCACAGCGGCAAGGAGCCAGCCCAGATCAAGGTTCTGCAAAATGTACCAAGTTAACATCGTCACTCCTAGGGGTTTAGCGGGCTTTGAGGACTATCATCGTCATATCATCATCAATCGGGCCGTCACAGAAGTCATGGATCTGGGCGTAGAGGTAATTGAGGATCTGGGCCGGGGTCTCGTACTGAGCGCAGGCGAAATGTACCTGTTGTGTCCATTTCTCCTCCCCGAACCGCTCTTGAGGACCGCCGCGCTGGGCTGCTTCAGTAAAACCATCGGTGTAACAGACCAGCACATCCCCTAGTTCTAGGTAGAGGGTGTCTTGGGTATAAACCGTATCTGGGGTCAGCCCAATTAGCGTACCCGCTAAGTCCAAGGAAAAAAACTCACGCGTCTTTGCCCGCCAAAATAAAGGCCGGGGGTGGGCAGCGTTGGTGTAGCTCAGACGGCGAGTGCTGGGCTCATACTCAGCATAAAAAAGCGTGACGAAGCGGTTGGAGGTCTCTAGGTCCGGGTACATGACCCGGTTGAGGTGGCTGAGGATCTCACCGGGGGGACCCTGGCGTAGGACTTCTGAACGGAGCGTACTGCGGGTCATCATCATGATGAGGCCCGCCGGGACCCCTTTACCCATCACATCCCCGACGACTAGTCCCCAGCGTTGAGTGTCGAGGATTGGGATGAAATCATAGTAGTCGCCGCCCACTTTAAGGGCATTCTCACACCGCGCCGCCACCAGGAGGCCGGGGATCGCCGGTTGGGTCTTGGGTAGCAGACGTTCCTGGATCTCCGAACCGATATCTACTTCTCGGGTAAGTTTTTCTTGGCGGCGCAGTTCGGCGGTCAGTTCCTCGTTCTCAATTGCCACTGCAATCAAGTCGGCGATCAAGCGCAGGAGTTTCTGGTGGCCTTCACTCCACTGGTAGGCGGGCTCTTCGGTGAGGACCCAGAGGTAGCCGCGCACCGTGGTTTTGACGAGGATTGGGGTGCTAAAAAGTTGGACTTGGGGGCGGAGGTTAGCCCGTAAACAGCTATCGAGGGCTTCCCCATGGGCCGCGCATTGCTCAAAGGTCCGCCGCAACTCATCTAGATCCATCACATAGGGGAGGGAGTCAAATTCTTCTAAGCGGACCCGCCCATCCTGGAATAAGGCAATGATCCCAGCCCTGGCGTCGGTGACTCGGCAGGCGGTCAGAGGAACAAGTTCGAGGAGTTGGTTGAGGTTGACCAAGCTACGGGTGGCATAGCCCAAGGCACTGAGCAGGTCCTGGACTTTACGATGCTCTAGCCGCAAAGACTCGTGTTCGATGGCAACAATCGCCAGCGCGGTCAGGTCCGCCATTAACCGAAATAACTTCTCCCGGCTCTCGGTCCAGGAGAAATCCCCAGCTTCCAAGAACACACACAAATAACCCCGGATCGCGTTACGGGCCAGGATTGGGGTGCTGAAACATTGGAGCGTGGGACTGAGGTGTTCCTGCAAACGGACGGTCAAATTTTCGTGGTCAGTGCTAAAAGCCCCATGCTCTAGCCCCAAGGCCGCCCGGTGGACCTCCCGCGCGACCGACTCCCCCTGACTACAGAACTCCGCTACCCGGACTTGCCCCTCCTGGGTCAAGACCACCAAGGCCGCCTGGGTCTCCGTCACCCGGCTGAGGATGAGCGGGACGAGTTCAAGAATCTTGTTGAGGTTATCCAGACTCCTGAGCGCGTAGGCAAAGGTACTCAACAGGTCCTGGACCCGGAGCTGCTCTAAATACTGCGCTGTGTTTAGGTCTTTGAGCACGAAGGTGGGTTGGATGGGACGGACCTCGAATTGAGAAGACATCAGCAAGCGGGTTAGGAGTGATACAAATATATAATCCCAGTTGCCCTCCTTTGGCTAGGGTAAGTGGGTAGAGATTTGACTGGATCTAGGTTTGACGGGGATCATAGGCTTTTTGAAACTTGGTTGGTATCGAATTAACTTTTGTAACGGGTGTTATGTGCATTACATGACTTTATTAAAGCTTTCGTTAGGATCAGTGAAGCCGACGGCACTCATTGGAGCCGTATTGCTCCTCAGTCTAACCCCCGGCTGAAAGACTCGTTTTTACACGGTATTGGGGGATTTAACTGTGCGTTATCAAGCTGGATTTGGGTTGATTGCATCATTTTTGCTGAGTCTTCCGGTTGTTGCTGCGACGGTACCCGAGGGGTTTACCGAGTCCCTAGTTGCCAATGGGATCAACGCACCGACAGCGATGGAGTTCGCGCCGGATGGTCGGCTTTTTGTCCTAGAACAGAGTGGTGCGGTGCGGGTGATTAAGGACGGTACGCTCCTTGCCGAACCGTTTGTTCAACTGGAGGTAAACTCCGCTGGGGAGCGTGGTCTGTTGGGGATTGCCTTCGACCCTGATTTTGAGCGCAATGCCTACGTCTACCTCTATTACACGGTGCCGAGCCCCACCCATAACCGAGTTAGTCGTTTTGTGGCCCAGGGGGACGTGGCGCAAGCGGAGAGTGAACAGGTCCTCCTCGAACTTGATCCCCTCAGCAGTGCGACCAACCACAATGGCGGGGCTTTGCACTTCAACGAAGCGGGTAGTCTTTTTATTGCGGTGGGCGACAATGCTTACGGCGAAAATTCCCAGTCCCTCGCCACGCTCCATGGCAAGCTCCTGCGGATCAACCCCGATGGTTCGATCCCAACGGACAACCCTTTTTATGCCACCACCACGGGCAACAACCGGGCGATCTGGAGTCTGGGTCTGCGTAACCCCTTCACCTTCGCCATCCGCCCCGAGTCCGGCGGGATGTTCATCAATGACGTGGGCCAAAACACCTGGGAAGAAGTCAACCTGGGTGTCAAAGGCGCGAATTACGGCTGGCCCACCACCGAGGGACCCACGACAGACCCGCGTTTTCGCTCACCCTTCTTTGCCTACCAGCATTTTAGGATTGACCCGGTGGTGGGGCTGGGTTGTTCGATCACAGGCGGGACTTTTTATAATCCGCCGGCTCCGCAGTTCCCCGCCAGTTACCAAAACCGTTACTTCTTTGCCGATTATTGCGGGGGCTGGATCAATACCCTAGATCCTCAGGGGGTCGCCACCCGTTTTGCCACGGGGACCCGGAGCCCGGTAGACCTCAAAACCGGGGCCGATGGCAGTCTCTATTACCTCTCGCGGGGCGATAACGCCGTCTACCGGGTGGCCTTCACCCAGGCACCGGGCATCGCCACCCAACCCACCAGCCAGATCGTGCGGGTGGGCGAGGCCGCGACTTTTACCGTGACGGCTTCGGGGACGGCTCCCCTGACCTATCAGTGGCAGCAGGACGGGGTAGCCATTCCCGGCGCGACGGCCCCGAGTCACACTACGGCCCCGGTAGACCTAGAGGATGACCAAACTGAGTTTCGGGTGGTTGTCACCAACGCCGCTGCCAGTGTGACCAGTAACCCCGCAACCCTGACCGTCACCGCCAGCCAACGACCCACGGCAGTCATTACGGACCCCGCCGAGGGGACCCTCTTCAGCGGTGGCGAAACTATCTTCTACGCCGGGACTGCTAATGATGCGGAGGACGGTCTCTTGGGCGGGAGTGCGTTTACTTGGCAGGTGGACTATTACACGGGTACGGCCCCAGCGCGGCCCTTTGTCTTGCCGACGACCGGAGCGACGGAGGGTAGTTTCACGGTTCCGACCAGCACGCCCTACACCCTAGCGGATGTGTTTTACCGGGTCATTCTCAAGGTCACGGATACAGCGGGCCTGACCACCACGGTCACCCGCGATATCTTGCCCCGGACTAGCACGCTCCGGTTACAGACTCTCCCGCCTGGGCTCACCCTCGAACTGGATGGACAGCCCCAGTCTAGTGGTCAGCAATTTGAGGGCGTGGTGGGGATCACCCGGACCCTAGGCGCACCGCAATTGCAACCCCAAAGCGGTCAACTTTATCAATTCGTGAGTTGGTCTGACGGGGGAGCGCGGGTCCATGACATTAGTACCCCTGCTACGGACACCACCTACACCGCCGTCTATCGGCTCATTGCTCCCTAACTTTCTCTTGACGATGAGGGGTTTGCGCGTAGTCTAAAGCCGAAGAACCAACCCACAGCAGTCTCTTCCAAGCCGCTAAACCGGCAAAGACTTTGTGTAAATGTACGCGCCGCAATCGTCGCAACGGTGAAAGTTGGTTGCTCTACCGCCTAGATGGGGGTGTTATCGTGATTTCTTGGACAGCAAGGACTTGCAATGACTGCCACTGGACCCGCCCGACTGATTCTCGGGTATCTCGCAATGACCGCTACGCCCACCCGAGAACAGCTAGCCGCGCAACCCGTCGGGACGGGTCCCGTAGTTCGGTTGGATTTTCGGCAAGAGGGCGAGCCGGGACGGGCCTTTGCCGTGGTGGTGAAAGAAGAATCCTGGGCGGAGGTGGTGGCGCAACAACTGGTACGGGAATGGCAACCGACCGTAACCCCACCGCCCTTGGCCTGGGTCATGCCCGGTTCTGGGTCCTTGGGGGCGGATTACTGGACGGAACTCGCGAGCCTTGACCCGACGTTGCAACAGGTCCGTGAAGAAGCCGAAGCTTATTTTACCCAGGCGACCGGAGAGACGGTTTCCTTCCTAGACTTGGGCGACGAAACGGACCCGCGCAGTACCCACCCGCTCTACCAACGACCCGCCACGGTGACAGCAACCGTGGCGATGGCCCGACTCCTCATGCGCTACGGCATCCAACCGAATTTCTTGGCGGGTCATAGTGTCGGGGAACTGACCGCCTGTCATTTAGCCGGATGTTTCGATCTCGCCGAACTGCTGCGCTTGACCTGTGCGCCCTTTCGGGGGGGAGCCTTGGCGACGGGGGCGATGGCGGCCCTGATTGGGCCAGAGGACCGGATTCACGAACTCATCCGCCAAACTGGAGTCCAGGTCGTTATCTCGAACCGCAATTCGCCCCGTCAATTGGTGGTTTCGGGGCTGGCCCCCCAGATTGAAACCCTAGTCGCCCAGGCCAAACCCGCCAAACTGAAGGCCGTCCCACTCAAAGTCGCCACCGCTTTTCACTCGCCCCTCTTGGTCGAAGCGCACCGTCAGTACCGCACGGCCCTAGAGGAAAGTACCTTCCAACCCGCCCGTATCCTGGTGGTCTCGGGACTGACCGGGGATGTCCTGCCCTGGAGTGAACCCTTTGCCCAGACCCGTGCCCTCCTTGATTGCGCCTTTATTGGCCCAGTCAACCATGTGGCCCAGGTGCGTCGTCTCCGGGAATTGGGCGCGGGGGTAATTGTGGACCTCGGCCCGAGTGACCGTTTGGCCCGTCTCGCCCGCGAAATTTTAGAGGAACAAGGGGTGACGGTGGTAGCGGCGAATACCGCCAAAGGCGGGGGCCGCGAAAGCTTCCTCGAATGCATAGCACAACTTCATATACTCGGGTACACTATTGCTGACCTGTAACATGGACCTGTGATGAACCCAACCATCGCCCCCGGTATCTGGACCACACCCGCCACCACGCCCATGTACCTAGAACCCATTGCCGTTGTGGGTTTGGGGGGGATCTTCCCGCAGGCCGGTAGTATCGCAGAGTTTTGGCAAAACCTAATCCGGGGCGTAGATACCCATGAAGAAGTCCCTTTAGACCGTTGGAACCCCGCTGATTTTTATCATCCCGACCCCGGTGCGCCGGATAAGAGCTATACCACCGTCGGTTGTTTTGTCAAAAATCTACCCTTCAAGCCCTGGGAATTCCGCATCACCCCCAAGACTTCTGAGCGCATGGACAAGGCCCAGAAGATGATGCTCCTCAGTACCCGCGAGGCCCTCCAGGACGCGGGTTTACTCGATAAAGCCTTTGACCGTAGCCGCGTCCAAGTCGTCGCCGGGACCTCAATTGGCGAAGATACTTTTACCTGTGCTCCCCGTCTATATTTTGACCATATGAGTGCGGCCTTCCAGTCCAGCCCGACCTTCCAACGGTTGAGTCCGGCGGACCAAGCGACGCTGATTGCTGAAGCCCGCGCCCAAGTCCAGTCCCAATCTTTGGAGATGAATGAAGACACGATGTCCGGGATGTTGCCCAATATCGTGGCGGGCCGGGTCGCCCACTGTTTTGACCTGCGCGGGGGTAACTCGACAGTGGACGCCGCCTGTGCTGCCTCCCTGGGCGCTTTGGATTACGCGCTCAAGAGTTTACGGATGGGGGAGACGGATTTGGTGGTCCTTGGTGGGTCAGAGTCCGGTAACAATCCCTTTGGCTATGCAGCGTTCTGTAAAACCCGTGCGCTATCAGTTAAGGGCCGCAGTACGCCCTTTGATGCTTCCGCCGATGGATTTGTCATGGGTGAGGGCTGCGGAGTGGTTCTCCTGAAGCGGCTCAGCGAGGCCGAGCGCGACGGGGACAAGATTTACGCCGTCCTCAGGTCGGTGGGCATTTCCTCCGATGGTATGGGTAAAGGGATTACCGCCCCCAACTCCAAGGGCCAGATGCTTGCCATGGGCCGCGCCTACCAACTCGCGGGTATTAACCCGGCCACAGTCGGGATGGTTGAGGCCCACGGTACGTCTACACGGGTCGGGGACGCGGCTGAAGTCGCCTCACTGACGGAAGTTTTTCGTGCCCATGTCACCCAGCCGGGGACGATTGCCCTAGGCTCGGTCAAGTCCATGATTGGGCACCTCCGGGCGGCGGCGGGGATCGCGGGGTTGATTAAGGCCATCCTCAGTGTCCACCACGGGATCTTGCCCCCGACCATCAACTACCAGACGCCCAACCCGAATATGGACATCGCCAACAGTCCTTTTTATGTCAATACCCAGGCGCGGTACTGGCCCGAGAGCCCCCTGCCCCGGCGGGCGGCAATCAATTCCTTCGGCTTCGGCGGGACCAACTTCCATGCCCTCGTCGAGTCCTATGACCCCAATTTCTACAAGAGTGCCTACTATCAGGCCGAGGTGAGTAACAGCGAGAGTTCCCAACGACTCAACCCCAGCCGATGATCCTCACCTGCGCCGAGCTTGCCCAACAATTAGACAATCCCCGGCTCCGGGTGGTGGACATCCGGGGTAATGTGGGCCACCGGGACCTCGGCGACGGGTTCGAGCAGGGCGTGTACACGGCAGACCGGGCGGGTTATGAGGCCGGACATATTCCTGGGGCGGTTTTTGTAGATTGGACCATGGATATTGTGGACCTGACCCAAACCGTCCCGGCCCAGGTTGCCAGTGCCGAACAATTTGCCCGTCTCGTGGGTGAGTTAGGCATTGACAACGAAACAACCGTGGTGATTTATGACCAAGGGGTAGCCCAGTTCGCGACCCGGTTGTGGTGGTGCTTCCAATACTACGGGCACCCAGACTGCCGGGTGTTGGCGGGTGGCTGGCAGGCTTGGCAGAAAGGTGGTTATCCCGTCAGCACCGCGACCCTAGACTATCCAGCCCGGACCTTCACCCCCCGAGTCCAACCCCAATGGCGCATCGAACCCCCGGAACTATTGGCGTTACTCGAAAATCCCCAAATTAAAGTGATTGATGCCCGTCCCCCGGCCCACTACCGGGGTGAGCGCAGTCGGGCAACCCACAAGGGCCACATCCCCGGCGCGGTCAACCTGCCCCGCCCGGACCTCATGACAACTGACGGGTTTAAGTCTTTGGACGAGTGGGCGGCTCAGTTTAAGCAATTGGGGATTGAACCAACGGATACCGTGGTGGCCTACTGTAACGGCGGCGTGGCAGCTAGTACGGTTCTCTTTGCCCTGCACAGCTTAGGCTACCCCAACCTACGACTCTACGACGGCTCTTGGAATGAATGGGGCCGCCTAGACCTGCCTAGGTCAACGCCACCAGCCGACTGAATAACCGTTGCAGTTGGACTGTACGTTCTCTGGTCACCGCATCAAAACTCTGTCTTGCCACCGCATAACCCAACCAAAGCGCGGCACTAATCAGGATCAGTGTGACCAACGGGGACCGGAATACGCCGAACCCCAGGGCCAGACTCACCCCCAATAACCCCCCTCCGAGAC
>Ga0163154_10001421_pt1 | contig 37070 bp, 52 predicted proteins | sample OliLakLV19MP9P1_FD_148649 | JGI IMG/M metagenome (GOLD analysis project Ga0163154, IMG submission 148649) | Freshwater microbial mat bacterial communities from Lake Vanda, McMurdo Dry Valleys, Antarctica - Oligotrophic Lake LV.19.MP9.P1 | ecosystem: Environmental > Aquatic > Freshwater > Lake >... | reverse complement strand
CACACCATGAACGCCGCTGTGTCAGATCGACGCTGTAGCGCGCGTCAGTTCGGCGTGCCGCTTGCTTCACCTGCCGCATATCCATGCTCCTATCTATAGCCGCCGTCAACCGCCGGCGTTGCGTATGACCGCGTGCGGAATTGCACCGCTGTACTTGGCGCGGGGATTGTCTTCCAAAGTTACTCTCCTACCCACAATTCGCTGCACGGCACGCGCGGACAATTGATGTGGCGAGGTCGGCGGCGCTGGCGCCGCGCTGGTACATGGACATAAAGTGCGCCAGCGCCTCGACCAGCGCGTAGCGTCCGGCTTCGTTTTCGCCCGCAGCGAACAGGCGGCGGGCTTCGGTCGTCAGGTCTGCGGTCGCGTTCATGGGTTTTTCCTTGTATGGGGGCGACTCGATGCCGCCCCCGGCTGACGCTTAGAGTTCGGTCAGGTCGGCTACGTTGAGCCACATGATCGCCGTCGCCCCGGCGAACTCTGTGTAGGCGACGCGCGCGTAGGCGTCGCCCCAACTGTCTGGGGTGGCGTCGCAATCGACCACCCTCCCCGTAAACACCAAGCTCTCGCGCTGACCATTGGCGCGATTGCGCCGAACCGACACGAAAGTGACATGAGCGCCAATGGGCAGCGCGCCAATGGGCAGCGCGAAACTCGTTGCGCGGGTGATTTGGAGGTGTACCCCAAAGATATTTAATGTCATAATGTAATCTCCTTGGTTATTTGCGCGTCCGGTGTTTCAGTCACCGGACGCGCGGTTTTGTTGCCTGTGAATAAAAGAAGTATAGCAGATTGTATTCGTTGTGTCAATGCCGAAAATTATATGTTCCCAAGCTGCGCATCTGGAAAAGTTTACCAGATGCGCCCAGCAACTGCGCAATCAGCGGTCGGTCTCGACTGGGGCGACCAAGCGTAAAAACGCGCCGAACGTGATCCAGCGCGCATCGACGCCGGTTTCTTCGAAATACAGCATTGCGCGGTCGGCGTTGGCGAGCAGCTGGCTCACGCGCGGCTGCGAGATGCCGAGCTGCTTGGCAATCGCGCGCTGCGATTGGTTGTCCGACCCGGCGCTATGATCGGACTCGCGGCGCAAATCGGCAGACGCGACCAGCGCGTCGTATTCGCGCCGTGTCAGGCACGCGCGACCATAGCGCCGGACGCGCCAATGCATCCACATGGCGCGCTGAATCCGCTCCAGCGCAATGCTCTCGAGGCTGGTCTTTGGCGCGCCATAGTAGCAGCGCGCCTTGACCTTTTCAGACGATTTATCTCGCGGCAGTCGCGAGTTGGCATTTTTGAGCCGATGCCACCAATCCGGCGTCGTGCCTTCCCGTTCCCGATCCTGCCAGTAGCGGCGGCGTTGGAGCGCCGACTTCGCATTGCAGGCCTGGTACTCCGTCGCGCCGCGCTCAAGGTCGATGCCACGCAGCGCGCAGGCTGCGCGAAAGGCTGCGCTCAGTTCCTCGACTTTCATCACGATTTTTGCTCGGCGTATTTTGTGAGCTTCAGCGCGCGCCATTTGCGCGTTGCCGGCTCCAGCAAGCCGAACCAGCGCAGTTCCGCAATCAGCGTTGCGACACGACCGCGCGAACACCTAAAATGATGCGCGATCTCGTCATGCGTCGGCGCGCAAGCATTCGCGGTCGTGTACGTGCGGATGTACGCGAGCACCTTGAAACGCATTTGCGGCTTGCGTTCGGTCATGGCTGCGCGCGCTCTAGCAGCAGTTCGCGGCGCGCGCGCTGGACAGTCTTATACCCACGACCATCAGCGACGGCGAAGATGTCCAAAGTGTAGCGTCGGCAGATGTCCTCAGCCGTCATCAGCATGATGCCGTTGGGCTGCGCGCGCAGCCACAGCAGCACCGCGGCTTTATCGAGGTCGGGGACGGACTGTCCAGTGTCCTCGATGTCGCTTGCGTCCTTTTGAGGGACGACGGACGCGACATGCGCGGGGACTTGCGGGACTGAGAGGACGCGCGGACTATCGGGGACAAGCAAGGACTGTCCTTCGTCGGCGTATAATTGACCTGCCACTGAATCCGACCATTTGCCTGCCGTCGTCACGCCGGCGCCGAGCGCAAGTGCGGCTTGCAGCAGCGCCTTGCGCATGACAGATGATGATTCACGCATCCATCGTTTTTCGGTGTCCTCGCGCTGCAAGACGATCTTTCCCATTGCCAGCTTGATCAGGATTTCGCCAGTTAACCAGCCGGCAAGCGGGATCGTGACGCCTATCGGTATCACGATGAACAACGCGGCTTGGTAGGCAGCGGGCAGCACGCCAAATTGGGATAGCAGCGCCTCGAAATTCAGACTCGAGACATCCGCAGCGGCACTACGTTCGATCACCATCATGAAGCCGCCGATCACGTTGACCAATGTTGCCATGCTGAGCAGGACGCCAAGCAGCAGGATCGTCAGCCAAGTACGATAGCCGGCTTCGCGGAACGCCGCGACGCCGATCACGCCGAGTTCGAACCCAACTGGCGCAACCCACCCCCAGCCCGGCGTGATCAAATCGAGTATGTGCGCCGTGTGCGGCGCGGACAAAAGGTAGAATGCCAACGCCATGACAATGACCGCCAGCGGCAGCAATCGGACGACGGACTGTTCTAGACGCATCCGACGCATGGATTGCCGTTCCCAGACGACGCGCGCGTCGGTCTCGATCCGCGCGATGTCCACCTGTGCGGACAAATCTTTGATTGTGATCGTCGTCATGATACCGTGTCCTCGCTGGCTGCGGCACTTGCGCAAGTGCTTGCCGCCCGCATCTTCTGTGTCGCCTGCGCGCGCAGATATTTGCGCTCGCTGTAGCTCGGCACGAGCGACTGCGTAAATGCCTCATCCTCGTCGGACACTGCGGCAGCCATGAGCCGGAGCGCCCGCGCGATGGCGCGCAACGCTGCGGCGTGCTCGACGATATCTTCCGGTTGGTAGCCGCCGTTTTCGAACAGCCGCGCCTTTGCCAGCTGCAGGTCGCCTGGCGGCTTGGCGGCAGCTTGTGCGCGGAATTCAGCGGCGAGGCGGCGTGCGGATGCCAACTGCGCCGCGCGCGCGGCGGGCATACGCACGTAGATGGTCGATGACACGCTCGGTTCGGGCGCGGGCGGCGCGAAAAGCGGCAGCAACGCCGCGACGAGATCAGCCGGATGCGCGTCGGCAAGTGGAATCCGCTGCGGCGCGGCGCTCATGCTGCACCGCCCGACTGCGCACGCGCCGACGCGAGCGCGCGTTCGATTTCCCACGGCTCGAACGTGTCAGCTTCGATACGTTCGCGTGTGGCGCGTTCGCCGAACTCCAATACAAGCGCATTAACAAGTTCGCGTTCGCAAACGCGCCGCCAGCGTTCGCAGACCACAGCGTCCATCACTTCGTCCGCGTCGTCCTGCGCGCGGTATATTGCTTCGAAATCGACTTGTCCGCGTCGGCACGCTGCCCACGCGATCGTCAGGTTCAGCGCCGCGCGATCCACGTCGGCGCGGACGCCGTATTGCGTCGCCTCGTCCATATATCCGCGCAACGTGGATTTATGGTTGGTCAGCATCTCGGCAAATTCATTTGCCAAAATCATAGCGTTCCCTTTCATAGCGCAGGACGACGCATTCACGCGGCGGCGCGGCATTGCGCATTTTCAACAGGTGCAGTTCGCTGTTTCCCGCCGGACGCCCGCGCCCCGCATGATAGTACACGTCATTGTATAAGCCCAAGACAAGCTGCGCGTCCCGGCGAACCGCCGAAGAATCCGCAAGGTCGTGCATCAGCGGACGCTTGTCGCCGCGATTGCGCGGCTCGTCCTTATACTGATGAGTGACCACCAGCGGCGGCGCGCCGATTTGCTCGTCTTTCGCAATCGCGGTCAGAGCCGCCGAAATTTCGGCAACCTCTGACCGCTTGCCGTCCGGATAGGTGCGACTGTCACCGGACATCTTCCAAAGTCCATCGACGTACACGACCCCCACCTCCGCCTCGAGGTTCAGCGCCAACAAGCGCATCCGCAAATCAGACGGTCTAAGCAGCGTGCTCGTGTCGATGCGCAGCGGCATAGACCGCAGGCGATCATACGACGCCTTGATTAGCTCAAGTTCGTCCAGTCCGACCGCGCGCGCGCGCAGCTTTTTGCGACTGATACCCGTATCAATCGCCACCAGCGCTGCCAACACCTCCGCCATGTCCATCTCGATACTAAATAATGTGACCGGAAAGCCGCGCGCAAGCTGGCTCGAAATCATCGACAGCATCAGTGTCGTCTTGCCCATACCGCTGTCGCCAGCGAGGATCGCCACTTCGCCATGCGCGAAGCCGCCGATCATCCCGTCCAGCGCGGGTATCGTCGTCGGTATGAGCGGCAGCGCGCCGCCGGACTGGACGAATTCGATGTCCTCGATCAAGACTCGCAACCCCTCTTCGACCGTCTGCTGCCGACCGCGCACGTCAGCCGCCCGTGCCACTTCACGACACGCAGCGGTTGTCACCTCCGCCAGCGACAGCCGATCATCCTTTGCGCTGCCGATCACCACCTCGCACGCCCGAATCAGCCGGACGCGCTGCGCCGCTTCGCGCACGATTTCAGCCCACGCCGATGCGCTGGCAGGCGTGGATCGACAGTACGACTCGAAACTTGCCAATACAAAATCGATTGCATCCGTATCGACTGGACAAGCCGGTTGTGCCAACAACACGTTAGCGACTGAGATCAGGTCAACCGGCATCCGCGCGCACGTCACCCTCTCGAATGCGTACCAGATCATGCCGTGCCAAAAATCGCTAAAATCGCCCGCCTGCACGATTTGCGCCGCGCGCGGGTACTGCGTCGCGTCGAGGAACACCGCGCCGATCAGCGCTTTTTCCACGTCCGGCTTTGCCAGCGCACGCACTTCCGGCGGCTGACGATTGACATCGGTCACACGCGGATCGCTGATCCGCGGACGACGTTCGACAACTGTCAATTTCGGCGCGTTCATCGGTCACCTCCTCGCTGCTCGCGCGATCCCTGAATGTATGTCAACGATTTGGCATACGATTTGTCATACGCCACTGCCGCCGTCAGCGCGTCGAATGCCGCCCAATCCTCGTCGCTGACGGTTGTATCGCTGACGGTTGTATCGCTGACGGTTGTATCGCTGACGGTTGTATCGCTGACGATTGCAGGCGCGGACGCATATGACGGCTGCACCGCCAACCATGCGCCGATGTTGTCAGCCATGTATACAAATGGCACGACTTTTGCGTGCCAAAAATCTTGTGAAGCAAGCTGCCGCGTGTAGCGGGCGATCTGCTCTTCGGTAATCCCACGCTGGGCGAGTGTGTCGGCTGCGGCGCGAATCGTCTTGTTCGCATACGGCGAACGCACAGGGGCGCCGCCGGGCAGCGCGTCGAGCCACGCTTTGATCAGCAGCGGTATCGCCGGTTTGCTTGCAGCTTCATTTTTTTTCTTTGAATGCGCAGGTGCAGCGTCCGCTTTAGCGGACTGATCTTCTTTGATCTCTTTTTGTGTTTGTATATGGGTTTGTTTGGGTAAACGGCGTTTACCAGCGCTAGTAAACGCCGTTAACCGGGTTTCGTCTGACTGGTAAACGCCGTTTACCAGCGCTAGTAAACGGCGTTTACCAGTTCCGGCACGGGATTCGAGGATTTGCCAGCGTGGTTCGCTGGTCGGTATGCGCCAGTTTTGACCACTCGCAGTTGGCGAACCAAAGCGTTCCACGAAACCGAGTTCAACGAGGCTGTTCAGCGCCTTGACGATCGATGGTCGTGAGAGGCCGCAGCCTCCAAAAGCCATACCGTTTTTCGAGACGTAACCTTTTTCGTACATGCTGAGGCTGATCTTGGCAGTGCGCGCGTCAATGCGATCCTGCCAACCGAAAATATGCCTGACGGTAAACATCAGGACGCGCAGCTCCGGCTCGGTCAAATAAGCCATAGCACGATCGACATAGACATTCGGATATTGGAACGAGTTTGGTAGATGGCTGGTCATCGCCGACCTTTCACTCCAGACAGGCTCACGATCTCACGCGCGTGCGGCAATTCACAAACGTTGACTTCAACACGTGGATTCAGCTTGTCGTCGAGACGGTACAAATGCAGTTCGACGATCTGCGAGTCGTCGTTGTAGATCATACCTTGCATAACGTCCAGCGTCGCTTTCACGCGATTGTCGAGATCGCCGGTTCGCCGCGGACGGTAGATCCGCAGCGTGACCGATAAATCGCCGCTCAGCGTCTTGTCGATAAAACCGGCGATCTCGAGCTGCGCCTTCGATTCAAACGACAAGTACTCTGTGGTCTTGTATTTTCTGCCGTTCGCGCCGTTCGACCACAGTCGATTGGCCGAAGGCGGATAGGGCAACGTGATCGTGATTTGCTTCGACATTTCGATCCTCCGCGTCGGTCGCTGACGGGCAGCGACCGGCAGCGTCACCAACGCGCCCGATGCTGTCCAGAGCTTCACCCATCCAGTTTCAAAATGCTGGTCCATGTTCTTTTTCCCTATTTGACCATCAACGCTGTTGAAATCCGCGCTGCTCCCACTCGTGGCGGATGAACTCCAATGCGGACGCCAAGTCTTCCGCTTCGCCCTCCGCGACCAGCGCGCCGCCGGACGCATACATGCGGATCGCGCGCCGTCCATCCGGCAGCGTCATGATGCTTTCGTGACGGCCATCCAACAGCGTGGCGTGGTCGAGCGCCGCCGCTGCATCCACGCGGCTCATTTGCCGTAAGCGTCTCATTTTGCCTCCTTATCGAGCGCCACGAGGGGCGCGCCGATGCACATCAGCGCACACGCTTAATCTGGATGCGCACGTAGTCGGGCGCAGCGGCGTTGGGGATTCCTTTGCTCAGGAGCAAGTCGCCGCTGCCGTCGAAGCGCGTGCTGTCGGCGACTTGCTCGTAGCCGGCGCGGTATGCAAGCCAGCCCGCTTGGGCGCGCGCCAGATTCCACGCGCTGACAAAGGATAGGCGTTCGCCAAGAGAGCTGTCCGTCGCGCCAAGAACTTGAACGTGCAGCGAGTAGATCGACATCAGTTCGCGCTCACAGTCGCGGCATCGATCCAAACGCGCAGGACAAGCTCGGACTGTGCGTATGGTCGGCGCAGAAACTTGCGCACGCGCTGGGGCAAACGACTGGCGGGCGGGAACAGCAGGCGCGAAATCGTCCAGACGCCAAAGATGTCGCGCTCGGCGGTATAGCCTTCGCGCTCCCAGTCCGCGACATAATCCAGCAGCATGACCTCGATGATCGATCGCCGGTCGCTTTCGGCTTTTACAATATCTTCAGCGGCGACATTCTCACCAACGCGGATGACCATTTGGTAGCGTTTGCGCGCGCAGGGGGCGGACAACGCTGCCGTTTCGGAAAGTGGAAACGAGCGGACGGGCATTATTCGATCCCCTTTACAAATTGCCGAGGTGGTATCTCTTTCAACAGTTCTTTTACGCAGTCTTCGCGCGCCTGAATGAGTCGGATTCGGATAATCGCCAACTGGGCATCATCTGCCAAGTCTTCAAGCGCCTCCACCGCGATATCGATATGGTTGCGCGCACGGATTATCCGCGCCTCGCGGTCAGATTGCGACGCTGGCAGCACGTCAGCGACGGCGTGCGCGGTCGGAATTGACGGCGGCTCGTCACGGAGGTGGACGACGTTCGCGCTGCCGTTGGGGACGAGCGACGGCGGTTCGGGCTTCGCGTCACGGAGGTGGACGACGTTCGCGCTGCCGTTGGGGACGAGCGACGGCGGTTCGGGCTTCGCGTCACGGTCGGCGCGGCGCTGCCGCTCGGCTGTGGCTGAGGCTTGCAGGTACGCGCGGTGCGGGTGGGTCGGCTCGCAGAACCAAATCATCGGTGTATCGACGCCGTTGAAGCCGAGATTGGCTGACGCGCCGGGTTGAATGTCCATGCCGGAGTCGAGGACGACGAAGCCGATGGCTGACAGTGACGCGACGGCGATTTCCAACTGCGGATTTTTTTTCGTGGTGTCAAATATGGACATCGAGACGCTGTATGTTCCGGCGTTGCCATTCCGTTCATGCCGAACACACCAATTTATGTTCCCGATACCGCGCGTTTTGAGATAATTGCGCATCGACTTGCCGTCGATTTCGGCGATTTCGGCGATTTCGGCGATGGTCGGTTGATCGTCGAAATGCTGCACGTCATCGTCGAAAGGCTGCACGTCATCGTCGAAAGGCGGATCGGCGTAGTCGTTAGCAGGCTGACCAACGTGACCTGTACGAGTCAAGACGAAATCACCCACTTGGATCAGCGTATCGTCCGCTGGCAGCACGACCGCCGCCGGATCGGCGGGGGGTTGCGATGCCGCGCGCGCGGCGGCTTTTTGTGCGTACACCGTGCCGTTGCGCCGCACGAGACGGGGGTGGGGGTCTATCTGGTAAAGTTTTCCAGATGCGACCTGCTCTGCGCGGATTACGGCGACGGTCGGATGGCTGACACCGACGTGCGTGGCGATTTCGCGGTCGGACTTGCTGCCGCCTTGCGGATGCAGCAATGCGGCGCGGATGGCGCGACGCTTATCCTCGTTGCTGCGCTGCAAGCCGTGCGCAGCATTGACGCTGTAGCTGCGCCATTGTGCATCTTCCAACGTGCCGGCATCGACTGAGCAATCGAAGTCCGTCCAGGCGCATCTACGCGCCGCGGCGATACGATGGAAGCCATCGATGAGCCAATAGCTCGTGCCGTCGTAGACCACGCGCGCGGGCGGGAATATGTCACCGCGCGCTAAGGCTTCGGCGTAACCGGCGACTGTCTCTTCGTTCAGCCAGCCCCGCGGCTGCGTGCCGCCATCAAGCCGGACATCGACAATCTTCATGACGTCGCGCTTTCGCGCTTCACGACCGTCACTATTTGCCGAAATTGACGCTCAACGATCATGTCGAATCCATTGCGGTTCATCCAAAAACGAACCGCAGACGGATAGACGTCCAACAACTTGGCCGCGCCCGAGATCGACCCTTCCTGAACGATCAATCTCGGTATGAGCGTTTCTAGCGCTTCGCCGTATTTAATCGCCATGTCTTTTAGCTTCGCCATGTTGCATCCTTTCGTGATTTATTATGATAAGCAAAGCATACACGCGCACGCGCAGCGTGTCAACAGCGAATTGACACACTGGTCCAATTTACTGCAATTAAGGCGTCTCGAAAAAGGCATACCTTATCAAAGGACGATTTTAATTTATACTGATAGATATACATGAGCGAGGGGGAACCTACGTGTGTTTGCTCCTCGCCACTTTTGCACCGCGCGAGGCTCCATGCCTCGCGCGGGCTGGTTGGGCTAAAGGCGGTGCGCAATTGGGCGTCGGATGTTAGACCGACACGCACTTGTCAGGCGATTTGTTTTTCCCGCTAAAATGGACGGATTTAATGCTTTTTCGAGAGGTGGTCATTGTCTGACTTCGATTTTGACCTGACCCCAACCGCGAGTACGGCTGGCGATCCCGACTACCAGACCGCCAGACAATTATCTAGCCCGCTTGTGTACGCACGCCGCGTTGCGCGCCGCGAGTTCGTGTCGGGATTAAAACGTCAGGCGTTGACAGAGTTGATCCCAACGCTGCCGCCGACGGATGTCGATTTGTATGTCGTAGGCAACGGCGCGGGCGCGGAAACAAAACACGGCGTGAACCTGCAGGCGTTCGATTTCGGCAGCTTCATCCCGCATATTGTCGATATTTTGGGCGGCAAAGCGTGCGTCGCTTACATCTCCACGTGGACGATGAATGCACAGCACGCCAAGTCCATGATCGACATGCTTGACGATGGCCGGCTGGCGCGGCTGGCGGTGGTGACGGATACATATTTTAAAACCCGCGAGTCTGCGATGTGCAATCGGCTGATTGACGGCGTTCAACGTCACGCGCCACGCGCACGATTTCTCGCGTTCAAAAATCATGTGAAGTGTATTGCGATTGCCGATTCGACAGGCGACCGAACCTGCGTGATAACGGGTAGCGCGAACCTGAGCGCACAGCCGCGCTGTGAGCAATATGTAATTACGTCGTCGCCGGACGTGTACGCCTTTTTCGTGACCGCGTTTTTCGAAAGGATGTTTGATGGAGGCGCGGAAACGGTCCACAAACGCTGAAGTCGAACTGCGTGTCACGCACATTTACACGCTCCTCGTCAACAGCGCGAAACGGCGCGACATCCTCAACGACGACACGGTGCAGTCCTGGGCGCTGACGCATGACGCCATTGATAATTATCTGCAGAAGGCGACTGATCTGATCAAGCAAGAGTCGAGGTTTGATCGCAGCTACGAACTTGGTAAAGCAATGGCGCGCTTGGATCGAATCTTTGCGAAGTCGATGAAAGTGCAAGATTTCTCGCGCGCGATCCAAGCGGAAAAAGCACGGATCGAACTGTTGGGGCTGAACGCGCCGAGTAGAACGGAATTCAGCGGAAGAGACGGAGGTGCGATTGGATTCAAAATCGATTTCAGCGACCTCACCATCGAACAGCTTGAGGCGCTTGGCCGGAGTCTCGAAGACTGATGTTCGCAGCGAAATCGGACGCGAGTACGCGCGTCGATCCATGTTGGCGTTTACGCAGTTTACGAAACCGGATTACGACGCCAACTGGCATCATGCTGCTTTATGTCGACACTTGGATCGGTTGCTGAGCGGCGACATTCGTCGCTTGTTGGTGTTTATGCCGCCGCGACACGGAAAAAGCGAACTGGTGTCGCGGCGGTTCCCAGCGTACGTGTTGGGCCGACAACCACACGCTGGCATTATTGCGTGTTCTTATGGCGCCGATCTTGCCAGCCGGATGAACCGCGACGTACAGCGAATTATCGGAGCGGACGCCTACGCGGCGTTGTTTCCGCAAACGCGGCTATTCAGCAGCAATGGGCGTTCGGCACAAGCCGCGTACCTGCGAAACTCCGACATTTTCGAGATCGTAAATCGGCGCGGATTTTACCGAAGCGCCGGCGTCGGCGGTGGAATAACGGGTATGGGGTGTGACTTCGGCATCATTGACGATCCGGTAAAAAATAGGAAGGAAGCCAACAGCGCGACGTTTCGAAATGCGCTGTGGGACTGGTATACATCGACGTTTTACACCCGCCTCGAAAAGGATGCGCGAATACTAATTACGCTCACGCGCTGGCACAAGGACGACCTCGCCGGACGATTGTTGGACAGTAGTAATGCGGGTGACTGGACAATATTGAGTCTGCCCGCGATCGCGCTTGACGAACGTCAACCCGACGATCCGCGCATGGCGGGCGAACCGCTATGGATAAATAAATTCGATTTGCCGACGCTGAGCAAGATACGCGAACAAAATTTGTTCGAATGGGAGGCGCTGTACCAACAATCGCCCAAACCAGCTGGCGGCGGGCTATTCGCGACCGCAGCGATTGAGATTGTCGATACGCCGCCTGTGTGCCGAACCGTTGTGCGTTTTTACGATTTGGCAGTCACCGAAGATCGCCGAGCCGATTTCAGCGTCGGGCTCAAGCTCGGCGTGACTGACGACGAACGTATCGTCGTGTTAGATGTCTGGCGCGCTCAAAAAGAGCTACCTGACGTGCACGAGGCAATTGTGCAAAACGCGCGGATCGATGGATACAACGTGGCGATAAGGTTGGAAGCCGAAAAAGCGGGCATTGTCCAATTGCAATTTTTGCTACGCGATAAGCGGATGCGCGCATACGCGATGGACGCAAAAGCTCCATATGGCGACAAGTACACGCGCGCCGCGCCCGTCGCCTCGCGGTGCAGCACAGGTCGCGTCACGTTAGTCCGCGGCGCATGGAATCGCGCCTTCATCGACGAACTTGCCATGTTCCCCGCTGCCGCGCATGACGATCAGGTTGATGCACTCAGCGGCGCGTATTCCATGCTCGCTGGCGATGGAGTGTTGACTCAGTCCAGCGCGCCGGATGCGCTGAGTGCTTACAGAGGGTAGGGGTGACAATGTGGCTTGGTGGAGTCGGATTATGACAGCAGCCCGCGCCGGGATTATGGCATATAATCAAGCCGCGCTCGTCGCGCTTGACGAAAATTGGGACGCCTACGGTGCTCGGCTTTCGCGATACCAGATGTTCGAACATTATTATGCGAACACGGTCTATTCGCGCTTGGCGTTGTCGTCAGCCTCGCACAAGCACCTTGAAAGCTTGTACAAGCACATCCGCGCGATTTACAACCCGGTCAAGCGTCAAAACGATCTCCTCGTCAGCTATGTCTATGGCGGCAGCCTCGACATGGAACACCTGTCTGGCGGCGCGATACCGCTGGTCTTCGACAATAAGGCTTTGCAGGGCGCGCTGCGGAATGTATACACGTGGTCGCGTTGGTCCGAACAAAAGTCTTTGTTCGTGCGGCAGGGCGCGCTATACGGAGATGTAGGTTTGAAGGTGGTCGATGATCGCGCGGCGCAAAAAGTCCGGCTTGAAGTCTTGCACCCTAGCAAGATCAAGGCAGTGGACACCAACAGCGTCGGGGATGTAAAGGCGGTCGTGATCGAATACGAGATCACCGCGCCGCCGTCAGCGTCGGTGTTGCTCCCGGATCGGATGACGTGGACGCCGGATAAGAGCTACACGTATACCGAAATGATCGACGCCCAGCGGTTTCAAACTTTGCGCGACGGCAAACCTTTTGCGTATTATGCCGATGCTAGCGGCGCGCTCGTCAGCGAGTGGTCGAACGAATACGGCTTTGTACCTCTCGTACTGGCGAAGCACGCGGACATGGGGTTCGAGTGGGGCGGCAATGCGTTCCATAGTGCGCTGCGCAAAATCGACGAGATCAACGATAGCGCGTCGATCCTGAATGATCAGGTCCGAAAATCGGTCAACGCGCTTTGGTATTTCGCCGGCGTGCGCGCAAACACCGAACTCGTCGCATCGACTGACGACCGCGACAAAGTGCCAGCGATTTACGGACCCGCCGAAAGTCAGCCGTTCGCCATGGTGTTCCCACTCGACATTCCCGGCGCATCAGCAAATATTCGGGATATGCTGATGGAACTGGAACGCGACATGCCCGAACTGGCATTGCAGCGCGTCCGCGAACAAGGCGGGTCGTTCACCGCGCCGGGCATTCGCGCTGCGTACAGCGACGCGATTGGTCGCATACAAGAGGCGCGCGGCAACTATGACGCGGCATTCGTGCGCGCGCTGCAAATGGCAGTCAGCGTCGGCGGCGTCGGCGGCTATCGTGGCTTCGAGTCGTTCAGCCTCGCTAGTTACGCGAGCGGGGAGATCGACATGCACGTTCTGGATCGTCCGGTAATCGCTGACAGCTTATCGTCGCAAGAGCGCCTGACGGCGCTGGCGTCCGTCAGCGGGCAGCCGCCGCCGATCCAACGCCTGATGTTAAAAGAACTCGCCTACAGCGCAGCGGAGATCGAGGACGTGGTGACGGCGTCACAAGAAGCGGCTGAGGTGGCACAGCGCAACGCCGTGCGCGGCGCTGTCGAGGCGCTGCTAGGCACACCAACGAACGACGAGGAACAAGCCAATGACCAAGCGCAGATACCTTCCGGCGTTGTCGCGCCAACAGCGAACGCAATTACAACAATTGTTGACGGCGCTGCGGGTTGACGCGGTGGGCGCGGCGCAAATCGGCGCGATGCTGAATGCTGCCGCCAACCCCGGCAGCGAGTCGCCAGAGGTCATCCTCCAAACGCTCGAACCTGAACGGCAGGCGGATGCAGTGCTGGCGATGCAAGCCGTTGGCGCGGTGTTCGCGTTGGTGACAGCGCGCGGTCGTGCGCGCCTCGAAGCCTTGTCGGACGACGAGTGGTCGGCGTTGGTCGATGAGTAGACTGACGCAAACGCTGGGGCTGTTGTATCGCATGGCAGACGACGACATACGCACGCTTGCAGACGAAATCTATGCCATGCGCACGCGGTCATGGCAGACGGCGATCACGCTCGAAGCGCGGACCGCGGGCTGTAACCAAGCCGTGCGCAGTCCCGGCGCGGATTCGCGACTGGAACTACGCCGCGCGTCCGACTCGGACGCGGCACAAATCGCGCGCACGCACAACCGCGATCTGGAAAGTCAGATTGAACGCCTCTATGCCGCGAACGCGCGCGGCAATCGACAATACTACTATGCCAACCTAGATACGTGGTCGCGGCAGCGCAGCGCATGGAAACGCACCTCGATTGCGCTGAATACAGCCGTGACGACCTCAGAAGCGGCGCGCCGCGAGTTTCGCAGCCGGAACTATAGCGCATTGCTGCGTTACGTGTTCTCTGGTCCGCCGCCGTCATGCGCGGACTGCTCACGGCGGTTCGCCGCGGGCGTCGTGAATCAGGAATACGTGGATAAATTTCCTTGCCCGCGACACATCAATTGTCCGCATTCGTGGCAAATCGTCAATCGTCCGCGCGTGCCGTGCAGCGAATTGTGGGTAGGAGAGTAACTTTGAAAGACAATCCCCGCGCCAAGTACAGCGGTGCAATTCCGCACGCGGGCATACGCAACGCCGGCGGTTGACGGCGGCTATAGATAGGAGCATGGATATGCGGCAGGTGAAGCAAGCGGCACGCCGAACTGACGCGCGCTACAGCGTCGATCTGACACAGCGGCGTTCATGGTGTGTGGACGAAGCGCCAACGGAGACGCCACCGGAAACAACGGGCGGGCAAGCGGCGATCACGCAAGACACCATGAATCGGATCGCCGGTGAAGCGCGTGACGCCGGACGCAAGACAGCGTTGTCCGATTTGTTGAAGGAATTGAGCGTTGATAACACCGACGAGCTGAAGGCAACGTTGAAGGCGGCGCGCAACCGTGATGACGCCGACAAATCGGAGGTGCAGAAGGCTGCCGACGCGACGCTGAAAGCGACGAAGGAACGCGACGACCTCAAGGCGCAGCTTGACGGCGAACGCGCGGCGCGGCTTGAGGATAAGCGGCACAGCGCCGTCAGCGCGGCAGCGGCGCGGGCGGGCGCGGTCGAGGCTGAGGATGTCGTGGCGTGGTCTAAGGCATACGCTGCTGACGCATACGCTGCCGCGTTGAACGCCGACGGCGCGCCGGATGCCAAGAAGATCGACGCGCTGGTTGCCGATGCGAAACTGGCTCGCGCGCATTTCTTCAAAGCTGGCGGCGTCGGATCACCATCTAACGCGGTCGGCAAAGCGCCGACGGGTGACATGTCGGCAGCACGATTGGAAACAAAAAGGCTGGTTCGGTTTTAGAAAGGATGAAACATGGCAGACATCGTTATGACGGCGACACAGGTCGCAGTTATCTTTCCGGCCAAAGCTGACATCAACGATTACATTGCGACGGAGACGATCACGAAAGGTCAAGCAGTGTATATCCTGACGACGGGCAAGATCGGCGTCGCAGATGCGAACGCCGCGGGCAAGCAGCAGTTTCGCGGCATTGCGCTGAGCGGCGGTGGCGCGGGACAAGGTGTCAGCGTCCTGCACCGTGGACACGTTTTCGGATACACCGTCAGCGGTTTGAACGCGAACGCGCTGGCGTACCTCAGCGACACCGCGGGCGCGCTGGGGGATGGCGTTGGGACGATGACAGTCCCCGTCGGGCGCATCGTCAGCTTGTCCGACAACAGCCTGACGAAGGTCTTATTTATCGATGTCCAGTGGACGACCACGTGGGCGTAGTAGCCAGAGAGGGGAACTGAAAAATGGCACAGCTTTTTGGCGCGATCACGATGGATGATCTGGAAACTACGTACATCGAAAATATCGGACAGCGGCTTGTGTTCGATGCCGCGACGGCATACGTGGCGCAGGCGAACATGGACATGGCTGACGCGCTGCGCGTGTTTGTCGAGGCGGAAATCGAAGTCTGGCAGGAGCGCTACAAGCTGCCCGGCGGCGGACGTCTGCAGCGCCGCGGCGGTTCGGCGCAATCAGGCGCGGTCAAGGCGGGCGGCTCATGGGATGTCGCCTACCCGCTGGAAGATTTCGGCGCACAGATCGTCGGCGATGATGTGACGATGGCATACATGTCGGCGGCGGAGTTGCAGCGTCATGTTGATACAGTGATCATCCAAAATACGAACACCGTCCGGTTCGAGATTCTGAAACGGTTGTTCAACAACACGGCAACCACCTACATCGACCCCCGTCGCGGATCGCTTACGATCCAACCGCTTGCCAACGGCGATTCCGTCGTTTATCCGCCCGTGCTGGGCAGCGAAGCCGATGCGACCGAGAACCACTTCCTCGAATCGGGTTACGCGGCGGCGGCGATCAGCAACACGAACAACCCTTTCGCGACGATCCGCGGCGAGTTAGATGAACATTTCGGTGACATGACGGGCGGCGAAAACATCGTCGCCTTCATTCATCCTGACGAGGCGGCTGAAACCGAGGCGCTGACCAACTTCGATGCGGTCGAAGATCGCTTCATTCGCGTTGGCACCAACACCGATGTGCCTTTCAATCTTCCCGGTGTGCCGGGCAAGATCATCGGCCGTGTGTCGGGCGTTTGGGTGAGCCAGTGGCGCTGGATGCCGTCTGGCTACATCGTTGGCGTCCACCTCGACCAACCGCCGCCGATGCGTATGCGCGTCGATCCGTCCGCGACGGGATTGGGACGTGGCTTGCAGTTGGTCACGACCGATATGGAATCACCGTTCTCGGCGTCACACTGGCGGCATCGGTTCGGCATCGGCGTCGGCAATCGCCTCAACGGCGTCGTAATGGAACTCGGTACCGGCGGAAGCTACAGCATTCCGGCGATCTACTCCTAGCGCGGAGGCCAGCAAAATGGGAAAAACACGCGAACAGCTTTTAGTAGCGCGCGAACTCCAAATCACCAACGCATGGGGCATCGGTGGAACGACGGTCACGCCGTCCGCAGGTGAGATGAATAAACTCGACGGCGTGACGGGATCGCTGGTCGAGGCGCATGAAGTCACCTTTACCGAAACCGCGGGCGCGGCAGTGTACACCGGATCGGTAACCGTGCCGGCGGGCGCGACCATTCTCGACATCGTTGTAAATGGTGTCGCGCTTTGGGACACCACGACATCAGCCACGTTGAAGGTAGGCGACGTGGCTGATGACGACGGGTACTACACGGCGGTGAATCTGAAAGCCACCGATTTACTGGCTGGCGAAAGCCTCTCGTTCGCGTTGGCGGGCGGCAAAGCGGGGGTATACATTGCCAACGCGCAAGTTTCACCGCGTTACGCGGTCGCCGCGCGCACGATTGCCGGCATTGTGACCAGCGTCGGCGCTGCGGGTTCTGCCGGACGCACGCGCATGGTGGTGGTGTTCGCATTGCCGACGGCAGCCGCCGCCGCCACGAAAGTCTAGAAAGGCGACTGATGGCAACTAAAGAATCCATCGCAATTGCGATGGAACGGGTTACGCGGCGCATTTTGGCGGTGTCGCAGGGGTTGACGCTGCGACTTAATGCGCCAGCCTTGCGCTTCGACGATCTGCGCGGGCGCACGGTAGAGGAACAGCATGTTGAAGCGCTGACCAAGCTGGCAGCTTGGCTAGAGGAACTCAGCCTAGCGGCGTCCGCGGCGGTGCTGGCGCGCGACCGTGCCAGTGAAACGACACTGGACGCAGACGTTATGCCGGATGAAGTGCTGCACTACAAAGCGGTCAAGGGTATGAAGAAAGGATAGGCGATGGCGACGCTGACGGTAGCGCAGTTGACAGAGATTCGCGACGGAATCGGTGACACGTGTTCGCCTTACGATGTCTCCGACGTGACGTTGCAAGCCCTATACGACGACGCGGCGCGCGCCAACGGCAGCATCGACTGTGTGAAGGCGTATGCGCTGCGAAGTCGGTATGGCGCTACGGTGAACCTCGTGCCGATTTCTGGCGAACTTGGAAACATCCAAGTCAACCAGAAGCATACGCAGATCAAGGAACTGATGGACTTCTGGGCGGGCATTTGCGGGATCGGCGGCGCGGGCGGGTTGACGGCGGGCGCGATTGACTTGGGACTGGACGAACCTTGTCCAGACGGGATGGATTGCTATGATCCGGACTGATGTAATTGTCCAATCCAAGCGGCTCGATGTGTTGGCGACGCTGTTCAAAGACGCGCGCGAAACGACGTTGGCGGCGGGGCGCGATGTATTCGACGCCGAACGCGCCGAATTGCTGAACGAATTGGCGCATGAACCTGGTCCGGTCAAACGCCCGATCCAGTGGACGAGTGAAAAGCAGCGGCGCGCGGTCATGGCAAAGCTGCGCAAGCAAGGAAACATACCGTACCAGCGCACGCAGCGCTTGTCGAAGTCGTGGTTCATCCGGCTCGATGAGCAGCGCAACGGCTTCGCCATGACGATTGCCAACAGCGTGAAATACGCGCCGTATGTCGTAGGCAATATTAGACGCGGATCGGGTCCCGATCCGCAGCAGCGGTTTCACAAAAATACGGGTTGGTTTCCGGTCGCGCTGACGATTGATTTCTGGTTGGAGTCGTACACCGAAGCGTTCACCACGCGCTTTACGACGCTGATCCGCGATGCAGCGAAGAAAGGGTGACGAATGTCAGTCCCAACTGTAGCGCAACAACGCACGCGGATCGAAGCATTGTGCGCGCTGCTCCCGACGGTCACGCCGCTCGTGTTCGTCCGCGTCGTGACGGGGAGCAATTGCGGCATCGCTGATGGCACGTTCCCGGCGGTCGAAGTCCGTGCGCGCGGCGCGCGGCGCGAACGGATTTCGACCGGCACGCTGCTGAAGGTGACGCGCGACTGGGAATTGTGGCTGTTTGTGTCTGAAGTCTGCGATTCGACCGATGTAGACGAGCAGCGCACGGCAATTGAAGCGTGCGACCCGTACCTCGAAAGCGTGCCGGACTTCTTCGAGGCACGCACGCGACTCGAAGACGAGGACGACAATGGCATCGCCTACGGCACGACGGTTATGCAGGACACCGGCGCCGTTCTCACGCCGTACGGAGTACGAGTTTATTCGATGGTGCGCTATATTTTTAGCACCATCCTCGTGAAATCAGTTTCAAGGAGTCCTTAATGTCCGTGAAGGGCAATGTCGCCGCATTTACATATTTGCAAGTGTGGCGCGCGTATCAAGGCAGAGCCTACGGGGATGTTGCCGATCCCGAAAATGTCGCAGCAGGAACAACCACGCACGCTTACCTCGTGCGCGACGGGATCACGGCTAGCATTCCGCAGGTGCAGCGCGAGATCGCATCGTTTCGCGGGGGCGGTCGACTGCTGGGGACGATGCAGTTGGGCGTCAGCGACATTGGCGCATTCGACGTCGGTCTGGCGACCTACGACGCCAAGCTGCGCGCGTTGGTCAACGGTTCGAACGTTGATACCACATCGATCACGAACGTGACGATTTCAGGGACGAATGTCATGCGCGCGGACACCCCAGCAATCGGCATGATGCTGTCCACGCGCTTTCAATCGCGCTCGGCGGGAACAGACGGGGACAATCTTTGGATGACCCTGTTGTTCCCAGCCGGACAGGGCGATGTGATGACGCCTGCATTGTCGCAAGACGGAGGCGTAAACCCGTCAGCGTCGATGCTTCGCTTTACCCCGTCGCTGACGAACAAGTTCCCGACCGGGATCGCGCTCGGCACAAACCAGGCTTTCGAGGATAATCGCGCGGAAATGCTTGTGCTAGTGAGCGCCCACCCCATGGCGCTCACGTCGTTCGTCGCCGACGGAATTTTGACGCAATACATATTGGGCTATCGCCCGAAATATTCGACGGTGACCTCGGGTATCACCAATCATCAGATCGCCAAAAATAGCGTGGCGGCAGCGCCAACGTCGATCAACACGACGACGGGTGTCGTTGTCATTTTGGCGGGGGCGTCGGCGGACGTCCACATCGCGCTGTATCAAACCGGATTTGTCGCTATTTAAGTTAAGGGAGCGTGACAAGGATGAAGAATCGGATCGGACGCTATGCAGCGGACGGAAACGCCGAAACGCGACCGGACGTGGATTTGGCGGGTCAGCCAGTCGTTGCAGGCGCGACGACTGTCCACATCGGTGGCGGGTATTTTGTTGTTCAGCCGTCTTTCGGGGCGTGGGTGGGCGTGATAACCGACCTGAAGCAGCGCTACGGCGGCACGCCCGACGTGGCGGCGGCGGATCGCGACAACACCGAACCGAACGTCGCCGTTGAATTCAACGACCCGCCGCCCAACGCGACTACGCCCGCTGGCGGTCTCTTCTCCGGCGAACCGGCGGACAGCGGGCGGCTTGACGCTGCACCGCTTCCGGCGCAGACGTGGGAAACGGCAGACGACGTACTCGAAGCCGGGTTGACGCTGGATACGAAGCGCCGGCGGCGAGAGTAATGTCACGCCACGAGGCGCTGAACGGCGCGCTAACTTTCGAAATGTCACATGCCTCGATTGGCACGGCGCTGGCTGAGAAACGTTTGTTTGATGCGCTGAAACCGCACGCTGAAGCCAGCGGTGTCGAGAACGCGATTGCGACTGCAGGCAACTTCGCCGCGATGTTGGCAATGACAATCCACATCGACGTGGCGGGCGCGGGCGAAAGCGAACTCAGCACATTATTGCGTTTTTGGAACGCCTGGGGTGATCCATCGTTGGCACTGGACGGCGAACGGTTGTGGGCGTGGCGCTTGCAATTAGGCTACCTGTCGATTGGCGCATGGATGACAGCCACCTCCAACGCGCTGACGGAGATGAAGAAGTACAGCGCGCCGCGCGCACTGCTACCGGATGCGCTGGTGACGGACGCGCCTGATCCGGACTGATTGCGGAGCGCATCAACGCGCGGAAAGCACTCCGCCAACAGCTCGCCGAATACGCCGCGTCAGAACATCAGCATGTAGCAGTCAACCGCGAACCGGCTGACTGGCGCTTCAATTTCGATCCGACGCTTGTTCTTCGTGCAGCCCTCGCCTGGGAACGATCTACCGCCCCGCTGCCAGCGCGCCCAGAAGACTTGGCTGCATACCCAATCGATTGGCTGACCGATGTTCAGTTGATGCTGACCTTACTGAATTTTCAACGCGACGGATTGCGAACTGACGAGTGACGCTTTAGATCGGGTGGGTGATCATGGCAGACGAAGACATTCTCCTACGGGTTGCTGCCGACACCACGCAAGCCAACGCCGCGCTCACCCAACTGCTCGATTCGACGCGCAAGCGTGCGTTGGACGTCGAAACCGCAGCCGAGCGCATGAACGTCGAGTTTTCGCAGATTGCGCGCGTCCGGGCATTCGACGCGCTGACGGCGGGCGCGACCGACGCAATCACCAAAGGCAAGAGTCTCAGCGCGGTACTAGAAAGCGTCAACGAGCAGTTGGCGTTTCTGGGGGCTTCGGACGACGAAATACGCGGGGTTGCCCGCGCGTTGTCGGCGGTTCAGCGCGGCGGCGGTTCAGCGCCCGCGGGTCGAGGCGGCGGTTCGAGAAACGGCGAAGAACGAGTCTTGGGGGTCAACCGCGACCTGGCTGAGTCCTATGGCGATTTGTCTTCGTCGATGGGCGCTTTACGGGCGTTAGTGCCGGGCGTGGCGGGCGAAATCCTGAATTTTGGTGAAGATTTAACGCAGCTTGGGGAATACATCCCCCGCGCGGCGGCAGGTGTGAAGAACTTCGTTGCAGGTTTGAATGCGGCGAGCATTGGATTGCTGGTCGCTAGCGCGGCGCTAGCGGTCGGGGTTGCAGCGTTCAGCGAATCGAACCGGCAGGCGTCGCAAACAGTCAGTATGCTGATCGCTTCGCAAGATCAGTACTATCGAACGATCGTTACAGGTTCGCGCGACCAGCTTGAAGCGGCATTGCTAACGGCACAAACCGAGGTCGAAATCAACCGCGCGCGCATTGCCGAAAACCGCGCCATTTTGACAGCGTTTGAAGAGGAGGTCACTGGCGCTGGTCGCGCCTTCGCTGACCTTTTCGATCTTGGTGGCGCGCAAAAACTTCGTGTTGAAACGCAGAATTTGGAAGCATCGCTGAGCAGTCAGGAATTCCTTGTGCAGCGCTACACCTTGGCGCTCGAAGGCAACCTAACCGCCATCGTCGATGCGGAAGCTGAAGAACGCGAACTTGCCGCCGCGCGCTTGGCATCGGCAAACACGATGATTAGCACTTGGGGGCAACTCGACAGCGCAACGACTGAAAGCGCGCGGGCAATGCTGGACGCCCTCGCGTCTGAACGTGCGCGAACAATATCCTTGATCGCGCAGAATATTGTCACGCGCGAAGCGATGCAGGCGCGCCTCGATGAAATCGACCTGATCCAAAACTTGGTGACCGCTGCGCTGCCGAACATTGCGGCGCGCGCGGCTGAGGCTGCCGCTGTCGAAAAAGAGACGGCGGCGCTACAAGAGATCAAGGACGCGCGCACGGCGGCGGTCGAAGCCGCGCGCGAATACGCCGAACAAATCGGCGATTTGGACGCCCAGCGACTGAGTAAGCGCGTGACCGACGAAATCGAAGCGGCGCGCAAAGAACAGCGGCAGCTTGAAGATTTCATCGCATCCTATTTGGATAAACTTCAGGCCTTTCGCGACAAGGAAGTTGCCGACGCGGTGTCGTTGCAAGCGGACTTGACGGCTGCCGGATCGGACGCCGCTGCCGACCAGTTTGAACTCATCGAAAAGAACAATGCGGATCGTGAAAAGTCGATTGCCGCGCACGAAAAGAAGCTGCGCGACATTCGGCTGAACCTCGCGGATCAGACGCAGGACGCTTTCGCGGATCGTAACTTCGCCGTCGCAAGGCGTGCGATCCGTGACGCGAAGCAAGCGACGGACGCGGAAGTTGAAAACTACAACACGCAAGAAGCGGAACGCGAGAAATCCTTCGAAAAAGAACTGTCAGACCTGCGCGCGAACCTCTCGAAAGAACAGCAGGAGTTGATCGCAGCCTACAACACGCGTCGCGCCGACGCACAAGCGGCGCTGCAACGCGAACAGTCCGACGCGATCAACGGTTACGCACTGCGCCGTCAGCGCGAGGAACAGGATCGTCAGTACCGCTACGCTCAGGAAAACGGCGCTTGGCAGACGCGCGTCGGGCAGTTGCAAGGTCACCTTAACAGACTCGAAACACAGTATTCGCTGCACGAGTTGGGCAAGTTTGCAATCGAATCGAACGCGCAGAGCCAGTCGCTCACACGCTGGAATGCGTGGCGCGAGTCGTTTCTCGCAGCAGCAGCGCCGCCGCCACCGATTTTGGTCAACGCGCCACGCGGCTTCGGCGTCAGCGAATTTATGCCCGGCGCGCAGCGCGGGGGCGGGGGGATGAGTATCGATTTGCGAGGCGCAACGTTTACCGCTGCCGATCCTGTCGAGTTGGCGGCGCTCGTTGAACAACGCGTCGTTCGCGGCATGATCGCGGGCGCAAGGAGAATGGTATGACGGCTCCCGCGATCGCAGTCGGACACGCTGTCGCTGTGCCGACTCCGTTGTTCCAACTAAGCGGCAGCCTTTTTGCGCGATATGAAAAAGATGTACCGAACGATTTCAGACAGGACAGCGAGATCGATGGCAGCCTCGCGCGCGTCAACGTGGGTCTGCCGACGATCTTCTGGCGACTGATGTTGTCTCAGCGCGAATGGGATTGGCTAAAATCGAACGTCTTCACGGCGGACATGGCGCTGCTGACGATCCGCTCGCGTAACTATGCAAAAGCGGCGCTACCGTGGGAGCGATACAGCGTTTACGGCTACTGGGTGGATTTGGGCAGCGGATCGGATGCGCTTTTGATCGCGGGTGGCTTCTGGCAGGTCGAGCTTGTGTTCCGGAACTGCGTCAGCCTGGGGGTTTGAGGATATTTGTGTTATAATGCAAGGATAGAAAAGCGCAGCGCACCCGGTAACGCGGGTGAGCTGCATAGCCAGTGAAAGGTAATTTTCAATGACCGTCTCCGATCATACCCCGATTCCCCCAAATTTCAAGCTGTGTTCGCGTCGCGACGGCTGCGCCAACCCCGACGGTTGCGTGCAACCGCGGTCCGCGTTCTGCCGTGACAAAGCCACGCGCGACGGATTACGTCCGCAGTGCAAGGCATGTATGCGCCGCTACCAAGCTGCGCACGCCGAAAAGACCGCGGCATACCAGCGTAGCTACCGCGCGGCGAACGCCGAAAAGATCGCCGCATACCAGCGTAGCTACCGCGCGGCGAACGCCGAAAAGCTCGCCGCATACCAGCGGAGCTACCAAGCTGCGCACGCCGAAAAGCTGCGGAGCTACCGCGCGGCGAACGCCGAAAAGATCGCGGCATACCAGCGCCGCTACTACGCGGCGAACGCCGAAAAGCTCGCCGCAGCTTTTCGGCGCCTCTACTACGCGAAGAAGCGCCGCTACTACGGCGAACTGAAGCGCCGCGCGCGGTAGCGCGTGCACGCGAATTTTGCTTGGTTGACCCAGCCGCTTGGAGCAGCCGTTTGATTCAAAGCCGCCGATGAGGCGGTTTTTTGTTGGAGGGAAAACGAATGACCGCGATCTCAGCAGGCGATCTAACGATCATGCGCAGCGGCAGCGCTGCAACGCGCTACTACCTGTCGGTCGCGCCGCGCGAGCCGGTGTTTTCGGCGGTCGTCACGGCTGTCGTTCAAGACGCGGTGACAAACGGCATTTACGCGCTTGATTTTGGCTCCGGCGCGGGGACGCTAGCCGCCGCGCTGCCGGGCTACACCATCGATGTCGGCACGGCGGCGGGCGCGAACGACGTCGGCGTGCTGCGCGTTCGGAAGGCGCCAATCGCGGGGAGGATCTACGTTGCAGAGACTGCGCCGGGCGATGCGCGGGTCGAAGTTGGTCAGCACCTGACAGTCCGCCGCGAGCGGCGCGTCTGGCAGCGATTGCCGTACCTGCACGCGGAAGCTGCCGAGTCGGCTTTCGACAATCTGTTCACGATGTTTGTAGATTACGATCTCGCCTACACCAACCAAAACGACGCGATCCAGCCGCACGCCAACATCACCTCCGACGCGGCAGGCAACCCGGCGCGACCGGCGGATTTCGTAGACGCTGGGCAGACGTACCGCACGGTGACGCTGCACGCTGGCACATCGTTGGCGCTGGCAGCGGGCGCAGCCATCGCCGCGTATCTGTGGGACGTGGGCGACGGGACGATCACGGTTGGCAGCACGACGAGCGCCGCCATCAGCGCGCGCTTTCCGGCGGGTTTCCGTTATATTGCGCTCACCGTGACCGACACGAACGGCACGGCGCACACGCGCTATCTGCCAGTGTGGACGCACGATGCCGGCACGCCACCGCTGACGACGTTCGATATCACGCGACTCGAATGGACCGAGGCTGTCGGCGGCTGGGAGTTTGCGTTAGAGTTTTGGGGGGGGGACAGCACCATCACCGACGCGCAGCTACCGCGCGGCACAACATTATGCCTGTGGAAGGTGACGACCTTCGGCGCAACGGCGACGCCTGCGCCCGCGTGCATGGTGAACGCACGCATCGGCTGGCTGACGCGCGATGCGCTGGTGCTGCGCGTCGGTGGTCGCAGTCGCTACATCGTCGAGGTGGGCGGCGTGGCGACGTGGCTGGCGCAATATGCCACGTTTCCACAAGGTCTTACCGGCGTGGCGGGCGTGCCGACGGCGTGGCACGAAATCCAGAAGGACCACTTGTCAGTAGACGTGGCGGTTCACTGGCATTTGCGTGTGTACGCCGTCGGCGTATTGGATCAAGCAAACTTCTACCCATCCGGCGTGACCGACGTGGGACTGACGATTGGCAGCAAAGACGGTTCGGTGTTGTCCACTGTGCGCGATCTGGCGACGTCAGCGCGGTTGTCATCCGTCCGCGCTGACGCGCTCAACGGCTTATGGCTGCGGCGCGACGTGGAATTCCTCGACACCAAAATCGGTTCGCCAACGGACCGCATTGCGCGCGGTACGACTCTCACGTTGGCGAGTGTCGATTGGCGCGATGCCCGCCCGCTCGAATTCGCAACCTCGGCTGTGCGTCCGGTTGGAGTCACGGTTGGCGACGGCGGTGCGGTGTCGGGGGCGGGTGTGCTGGCGCTGGCAGGGCGCGCGCCGGGCCTGACGCCGGGCTACGGCGCGGGGCGCGCTACCATGCCGGGTCAGTACCTGCCCGCGTCAGGCCCGCAAGACGTGTTAAACGCCTTGATCGGAAACTACCACGCCGCGCAGAACTCGACGCGACCTGTGCTGCGGATCGACCTGCTGCACCTGCTCGACGCGATTGAGCCTGCTTGGAATGAGCGGATCGGGCTGCTGTACGGTGAAACGACCATTCGCGGCGGCACGTCGATGCTAGGCGATTTCTACCTCGCACGATCCATCAGCATCAGCTTTGACAAGGCAACGCGGCGCGAGACCGTCGCGTGGTCTTTGGCGCTGGCGACGATCGGCTACGCTGCCGAAATAGTAGACGTGCAAGCGACTACGATAACGCCGCCGCCGGATGTTGTGCCGCCGCACTTTCCGCCTTGGACGCCTGAAACCCTGGGACGCGGTACGGGAACAATCGGCATGTTCACGACGTCGAACCAGATGGCGATCACGCGCAATTTTAGCGCCAGCATCCCGACGTGGTCGCTGACAGTTCTGTCGGCGCTGGCAAATTGGGCGGGCGGTACGCTGCTCGATTTCGCCGTCGATGCTTATTCGCAGCTGTATTTGCGGACGGGGACGGCAGTCAACGGCTGGATCGTGACGACAGCGGGCGTGCAGCGCATCACCGACATTTTCGGGACGCCCGCGCTCGGCACAGCGACCGCGCTGTATGGGTCAAGCCCAGTGCCGATCCGCCAAATCCAATTCGAGCGCGGCGTCCAGAATTGGGGCATCGTCGCCAGTTATCAACCTGCAACGGGCGTGCGCATCGCCTACACGTTGAACGGCACGACGTGGACAGAAGTTGCGATTACGGCGTTCTACGATAACGGTGGCGGGGGGACAAATTCACCCAAGCCCGGCTTGTGGCTCGATCCGCATCGTGCCGGACATGCGCAGGTGACGGCGTTTGCGGCAACCGGCACCTGCACCGGATTGACGAGTGTCGTTTACGAGTCGGTCGATTATGGCGCGTCGTGGGCGGTCAAATCCGGGTGGGATGCGGGCGATTGGCTGGCTGGCAACATCGTCGTGCCGTATCAGGACACGGGCGCGACGACGGTTTATCACGGATGGAGCGTGTGCGTTTCCACGTTTGACCATCGCTTGTACCGCAACGCGACTGACATTTCGCCCGTCGTCGCTGGCACATCCTACGGCGTCGAGGCGCAGGGTTACGGCTGGCGTCGGATGGCGGTCTCCGATGTGGACGCGAACACGCTGGCGCTGGTCGGCGCACAGGACGCGCTGGGAGGCATCTATGGCGTGTTTCGGACGCACAATGCGTCCGCCGGCGCGCCGACGTGGCAAACGCTCATCGCGCCGTCGGCGTCGATGCCGTATCGAGGCGTCTACGTTGGCGATCGCAATCTCGCCTACTTGATTGGCTACAATGGTGCAATCGCGCAGGTAGACGCCTCGAGGGTGAACGACAAAAAAGGCGCGCTGAGTACATCGGGGACGGTGGTGGGGATTTGCGGAGGCTGATATGCCAGACATGACGGCGCTGTACGATGAATTAGCGGTGTTGTTCACCGGACGCAGCGAACGAGGCGGCGCTGACACCGCGGCTACGCCGCGCTTGGCGGGGCGGCTCGGCGTGTCGATTGGCGGCACGTATGTCATCCGACCACCGGACGATCCGACGGTGTACTATGTGCGCTTCGGACCCGAAGGCGGAAACTCGTTCGCGCGGGTGAAACATCGTGATCGGGCGGCGGAAATCCCTGACTTGGAGGTGTGGGTTGGACGCGACGAAAACAACCGGCTGGCGATTTATTCGCCGACGGCGCGGGCGCAAGACTTGATCGCGCACGGCGGCGGGGCGGCGTCCATCGGCACACATGCTCATGATCGCCTATCGCCGATGCCGTACCTGTCCGACGACCGCTTGCGCCTGAAGCTAAACGGCAAGATCGTTGCGGGAACGCTGCGCATCGACGTGCAGCCGGGTCGCTACGACCACAACGGTAAACCCGCTTGGTTTCTCGGTGGATCGGTGGATTTTACCGCGTTGCTGCCGCTCAGCGCGGCGCAGCAGGCGTGGTGTGTTTACGGCGTCGATCCAACCACCGTGCCAGCGAGTCTTGTCGCGCTGAGCGGGTCAAGTCAATCGACGGCGCTGCCGCTGCGCGCTGAACAAATCTTCGCCGTATCGTGGAATTGGAAGCTGCATATCGCTTTCGGCGCGGTCAAGCTGCGCAACGGCGCCGTTGCGCTGACGGAACTCGACTGTGAAGCACTGCAGCATACCGCTGGCGGCGCGAACACGGTTGGCGGCGTCGAAACGCTGATCGATAGCACCGTGACCGTGCCAGCGGGCGCAAGCGCACTGTGGCGCGGCGGCGTCTATGTCAGTTCGGCGCTGCGGGTTGACGGCACATTGAGGATCATTTGAGATGGCAGGGACAATTCAATCGGGCGCGTTCCTCCTGGACAGCGCCGTTATCATCACGCTGGCGAGCGATGTCCTCACGCCGACGCAAGCGACGATCAAGGTGGCGGCGCAATCGGGGACGGCTGACGATCTCGTGACCATCAACACCATTTCCGGCGTAAGCGTGCCGTTTTTGTTGCTGCTGCAAGCCGACGCGGGCGACACCATCACCGTCCGGCGGACGGGCAATATCAAACTGACAAGCGGCGACGACGAAACGCTGACGGGGGATCGCGTGCTGCTGCTGCTGTTCGATGGCACCAACGCGCTTGATGTGACGCCCGCGCCGTTTGCGACTTACAGCACCGCCAACGTCGCCAACCCGCCGACGGACGCGGAACTGGACTCTGCGTTCGGCGCGCCGTCGGTGAACGAGCGCGGGCGCATGTGGCTGCTGAACGACGCGGGCGCGGGTACGAACGAGTACCTCGCGACGACCGACGGCACGAACTGGCTGTATGCGACATTGACGAAGGCTGTTTAGGTAGGGGGGGGTGAATTATGGCGAATGTTTTTTGGGCTGAAGCCACGCCGACGATCACGGCGGGGGCGTATGCCGCTGGCGACGCCATTGGCGGGCTGATTACGCTTGGCGTTGGCGGTTCGCTGCCATCCGGCGTGCTGCAATATGTCGGCTTGGTGGACAAAGCGAAACAGTCCGGCGTGATCGATGTTGTCTTTTTCAACGCAACTTTCACGGCAACAGCAGACAATGCCGCATTCGATCCAACCAATGCCGATCTCGCGGCGGCATGGTTGGCGACGGTGGCGATCACCGCCGCCGACTACAGCAATTACAATGATAATGGCACGGCGTCCGTCAGCGCGGGCGGCGTGCCGTTCGTGACGGCGGGGGCGCTCTATGTGCAGTTGGTGGCGCGCGGCGCGCCGACGTATGCCAGCACGACCGATTTGCTGCTCAAAATCGGGATTTTGTTAGGATGAGCCGGCGCGGCGCAGCGCTGCTGACAGGCACCTGGCGGACGCTGCTCTCCAAACGCGCTGACGGCGGGCTGTATCTCGACCGCTTCACGGGCAGCGCCGACCCACTGACGACGGGCAGCGGGCGCACGGTCACCGGCTCGCGCTGGAAACTACTCGATGGCTATCTGCGCGGTGGAACGCAAGTCGCGTCCGTCGCGTGGGGCAACAGCGAAGTGGTGTATACGGGCTTTGCGCGCGTGGCGGGGCGCACATTGGCAATCGACTTCATCTCCCAAGACAGGGAAACCAGCTTTGCGCTTGGATGGGCGTCGTCAGCGTCGTTTGCCGATCCGCGCACCCAAGGACATGGTTGGGTGAACGACGCGGGCAGTCTTGGCGTCATCACGCCGGGCGTCACGACGGTGATTGATCAGAGTACCTATGCGACTCGCACAACGCAGTACGTCGCTTACATCGTGCTTGGTTCGCGCGGGGCGGCGCTGCTGCTCTCCACGATTGGGACGCAAATTGGGATCGGCATGACGGATCAGGTCGGCATACCACAGTATCCGTTGGCGCGCGTGGTCTGGTGGGAGGACGCCGATACAACGGCAACGCTTTATCCATACTACAGCGCGCTTGGCGATTTGGACGCCTATCCGAACGGACATGCGTCTAACGAACTCGCCATTTACGATGAACCGACGTGGGCGCAAGACGGCGCAATGGCGCATTTCATCGACCGCTTCGACCGCGCCAACAGCACCACGTCGGTGGGCGGGGCATGGACGGCGGTGCGCGGCACGTGGGGGATTTCGACCAATCGCGCCTATGTGCCGACGCCGAGCGGCTTCTCACTCGTTCGGAACAACACCCCCACCCTGTCCGATGGCATGTTCCAATTCGACTTTACCATGCCCGCCAGCGGCACGCGCTTTGGCGGCTTGGCATTTCGCTTCACGGCGACTCACTTTCTATGCGTTGGGACGTTCAGTGGCGGCGGAGACCAAATCGGTATCAACCAATACTCGTTAGCGACCGGAAGTTACGCTAACGTCGTGGTTACATTTGGCGCTTTCACCTTCGCCTATGGAACGACCTATCGCATCACGCTCTGGGCGTATGGAAACAAGTACCTTGTCGCCGTTGACGGCGTTGTATTCGAGGCGGCGAATTGGGCGACGGACGCCAGCAGTTACAACACCACCGGAACAGGCGTCGGCTTCATGACGACGGGCGGCGCGGCGTCAACCCATTTCTGGGACAATCTGGTGATCATGCCGCATACGGTGACGCTGCCCGCAATCTTGCCCGCCCCGCGCATCTTCACCGTAGGGGCAACGTTGGCGTCGGACACGTTCACCGACACCAACGGAACGCGACTGAACGCACACACGCCAACGCTCGGCGGGGCGTGGACGGAACACGCGGGGACATGGACAATCCAGAGCAACACCGTATCCGTAGCGGGCGCAAACCTAACCCCGTTTTTTGCCACGCAAAACGTCGCGGCGGATGTCGAGGCGTCGGTTACGGTTACGCCGCCCGCGTTTGCAGATGGAACTGCCATCATTCGTCAAGGCATCGCTGTGCGCTACATCGATGCCAACAACTATGTTATGGCGCGGCTGTTGATGGTACCCGCACAGCCTTTCAGCGATGAGATCGAGTTGATTTCAGCGAGTTCGGCAACCACCGGTGGGATCAGGCGGAAGATGAACATCCAGAACTACATTCAAGGTTCAACGCCCGTCGTGCTGAAAATTCAAGTACGCGGCGACCTGCTGCATTGCTTTCTCGACGACAAGCCGATCTTGTCGTATGTCATTCCGGCCGATCTTTTGACAGGAACGCGCGTCGGGTTTTATCACGACCGCGATGTGGATGATGCAAACTGTACATTCGATGGTTGGACAGTGAAGGCGCTGACATGAAACAAGTCGTGATTATCGTATGCGCGCTGATGTTCGCTTTTGTGAGCGCAAGCGCAATCGACCCGTCGCAGCACATCTACGGCACGCCGCTCCCCGCCGACGTGAACACGCCGCTGCCGATCCCCCCGCTGCGCGTGTTTGCCATCGGCGTTCGGGATAATCACGAATTGCTGACCAGCGTGGCGTCGTACTGCGAGTTCAACCAGCATTGGCTTGCTGGAATTTTCGCAGAGACAAGCCTCACCCGCATACTGGCGCTGTGCGGCATGTACATCGTCGCTACCAATGCGCCGTACCACGAGGCGGACAATCCTGTTGATGCGCTGGCGTTTGCGCGACAGGCGACGCTGCACTGCGGTACGGTAGTCGTGGCACAGGGTGAGATTTACGGCGCGCTGGGGCTGACGTGGCGGCAAGTGGAGACGACCAATCATACATGGCTAGAGGTTGATGTTGATGGCGCGTGGGAGGTGTTCGACGCGACGGTCAATGTTTGGGTGAACGCGACGACGGCGCGGGCGTGGTGGCAGCCCGATTTTGCGGGCGCATACGACCACGAACGCTATTGTCACGCTTGGGGCTGTTACAACATTCGCCAGTTGAAGGTGAATGTGTTGGCGCGGCTGTATTGGCGCGTTAGCGAGTAAGGCGAACCGGGAGAAGAGGGGTTGAGGATGGAGATTGATCAGTTCGGCGCGTTACTCGTGTCTATGTTTAGCATCGTCGGCGCGCTGGCGGCGCTGATTATCTCACGCAGCAACGTCATCAAGGCTGACGCAAACGCGACCGAAGCGGACGCAAAAATAAAGGCAGCAATCGCAGATCTCGCGCTTAAGAGTAATTCCGAGCGCACGCGCTTGTCAATTTTTGTAGACGAACAGCGCAGAGATAACGATACGTCGCGAGCGCAATGGCAAACCGAAAGCGAGGTATTCGGTAAACGCATCGCTGCAGCGGAAACACGCGCGGCAGCGGCGGAAACACGCGCGGCAGCGGCGGAAACACGTGCAGCGGCGGCAGAGGTGCGCGCCGCAGCAGTCGAGGAACGAGCAGAAAATGCCGAACTGCGCGCAACGAAGGCGGAAGGTGAATCTGAATTGTTCAAGGCGCAAATGCTGCAAATACAGACGGAAGCGCAATCCTTTGTTGCGCGACTTAGCGACGTGGAAGCTGTGCTACGGGATGAGCAGGGGGAAAAGGCGCGTTATATGGCAGACGCGGAACGTGCGCGGGCGGAGAAAGATGCGAGTGAACGAGAACTTGAAATCGCCAAAACTCAGATCGCAGCCATGATAGCGGACCAGGCGGAAGATGCCGCCGCGTTTGACGAACTTGTAACGGCATTCGCGGCGCTGCGTGCGCGGATTACCAGTCTTGAAAACCAACTCAAGCAACGCGAGGGAGACGCAAAATGAACACCCGTAATCGGTTTGGCGCGCTGCTGCTGGCGCTGATCATTGGTGCGCTGGCATTCGCCGCGCCGACGTTCGCACAAGAAGCGACACCGGAGCCGACGGTCACGACGGTCGGCGCGACCATCCCCCTGCCCGACGGCGGGACGATTGTCTCGAATTCAGTCATCAACCTCATCGGCTTGATCGTAATCCTGTTCGCTGCAACGGCTGCCGGACTTGGTATTTTACTGTTTAACTCAGCACCGCGATGGCTGAAGTCGCTAATCGAGAACAATCTCGACTGGATCGCAGCACGCGCCGAGGACGGCTTGGATACTGTCACAAGTCTCTTCGAGGCAACGCCCGATCCAGACGATGAAAAACGGTGGGCGCAAGTGCGCGCCGAAATCGAGACGAACATCGTCCAGAAAATCCTTGACGGCATCCGTGAAATGTCGCAAACGCCAGCGGTGGCGGGAAAAGTTGCAGAGACGAGAGGACTTGATGCTTCTGGCGCTACAGCGGATGCGCGCGCGGCTGTCGAACTAACGCGCGGCTAAACTCCATCGCTGCAGCGCGCACGCAATGTTGGCGCGCGCTGTCAAAACAGACGCTGGAGCTTGGCGATGATGCGTTATGGTTTCGATTTAAGCGTTCCGCGGCCGCTGCGAACGCTGTGCCGATGCGGTCAGCGCGCGACCCGTGGCGTACCGCAAATCGTCTTCGGCGCAAGCTATACCGACTACTATTGCGATGAGTGCTGGCAGCGGCTAATCGATGGAGACGACCCTAGCAGCAGCGATCCGCGCGTGATTGCGGCGTTGATCGCCGCATACGACGAAAGTAAGCGAGGGGAGAAATGATGAGCCACTCTTTGGAATACGCAGCAGCCTATCGAAAGCATTTCCTGGCATTTGGTCGCACGACTAGCTTGCATGTGCATGATAGGACGAGCGCCACAATGATCGCGCTGGCGGGCAATATGAGTACGGGCGCTTTCAATGCAATCGACTACACCGTATCGAATTGGAAAGGGTATGCGCAAGGCGGCTTCGTTGGCGGGCATGGCTTGCCCGCGCGGTGGCGGATCACGCTCAACCAGAACCCGCAGCTGTACATCGACATTGCGCCAGACACGGATGGGAAAGCGTATGTCAATGCGTTCGAACTCGGAGAAACCGTGCACCCAATGCACGCCTATATCTCGCAGACATGGCGCTGGGAAGCGTTGATGCTGTTGATGCGCGTCGAGATCGCGGCGGGGCGTCTGTTCCCCGACTTCGACCCACTACCGACGTCGGCGGCGGAGATGTCGGACTCGCGTTGGGTAAAAAAAACGGCGACCCCCAAATACGGAGACGTAACCAACATACGATGTGTGCCCGCGGTGGTTGGCAACAACCCGATCCTCCGCTTGCTCGGCAAGACGGAGGTTTTCGTGATCCCCTTTGCTTATGAGCACTGGGCGCAAATCGTCCTAGGCGGCGTGCGCGGCTGGATCAGCCAGTCAGCTGTGTTGTTCGCGTGACATGCGCCGAACAAAAATTTGTAGCGACCGGACCATTGTTCTATTAACAGATCTGTCAGTTCGTCGTCCGTCGGCTTTTGGATCATCGCCGGCTTGTCTTGATCGTGCTGGTCAACCTCTACGTCTATCAATGGCTGGCTCATTTTGCTTTTCTCAATCGTGGGTTGCGCGCCCCCGCAATAAGTCCGCTCTGGATGGTTGCCCGTGTCCCTCTCTCTCCGTCCGTTGCCGTGAGCGCGCCCGCGGCGTCCGCCAACGCTTGTTCAACGGTAACCCGGTCCAAATACCCCGCCGCCACAAGCTGCCCCAACTTAAACGCGGCGCGGTTGAGCGCGTTATTTCGCCCCGCCGCCGCCGTTCGGACGCCGGCGCATTCCGCCGCCAGCGCCGCCGCTGCCCATCGACTCGCTTGTTTTATATCGAGATTGGCGGGATGTGTTGCTCGACATGAATTTTGTTTTGCGGTCTTATGTGCAAGCAACCATTCCTGCACAATCGCGCAATTGTCCAGGCGTCGGATCGGCGCGCGATTGTACACGCTGTATGATCCACCTGTCGCGTGCGGCGACGGTGGCGCGACCACGTAGCAGCCTTCGGCGCGTAGTTCGATGTTGCCGACTGTGGTGCCCAGAGCGCGCAGCGTTCGAGGCATTTGCGCCACGCGCCAATAGATATGCATACCTTTTCCAGACCCAGATCGGACTGTCCATGTATCTGCGTATATCGTTTGCGCAAATCGGCTTTGAAATGCCTTCACCGCATCATCGCCATCGAGATCCAGCACAACTAAGTTGTTGCTCACACGACCGCACACGACAGCGATCCCGGTCAGCAGTCCGCGCCGCTGCCACGCCTCTACCAGCGCCACCGTTGCGCGTTCCAGCATGAAAATACGCCAATTTACTGTGGCTACCTTGCCCTTGACAGGGATTACCGACATGCCAGCGCTCAAATAGCACAGCGCCGCATCGACAATTGTTATTTCTCGTGTTGCAATCACGATTGACTCTCCATTCGTACCATGACCGCAGACGCCATATCGCGTTCCAACAGCCGTGCCAGATTTTTTTGCGCCTCGATAATTGCATCCGCTTGTTTCAGTTTCCGCTTCAGCGCCGCGTACTCCCGCGCCAGTTGGTCTGCCAGCGTGCCCGCTTCCCGTTCTCCCCGCCATTTCGCCAGGTGCGAGTAGCACAGCCCCTCCCGTCTCAGCAATTCCCCGATCTTCCCGCGCCGGCAGGCATCCGCCTCGGCGAGAATCTGTAGCTTGTACTCTGCGGTGTGCGTCCGCCGCGTCGCACGCGGCTGCACGTTGCTCACTCGACTGTTGACGGTATCGCTGTCGTCTGCGGTGTGCGTCGCACGCGGCTGCGCGTTGGTGACGAACGCTGGCAGACCGACTGGCGCGTCGGGGTTGATGATCTCCTCAGCATAATATTCCGTGACCAGCGCCCCTTTTTTTGTGTTTGTTTGGGTATAGATGGTCTCCGCCGCATGATATTCCGTGACCAGCGCGCCATCGCGCGGGCGCAAACGCAAGATTGCTGAGAAATCCCCCATGCGACCGTGTAACTCCGCGACCAGCACATCCGCCGCCGCGTAGTTGAGCGATGGCAGGACGATCAGCTTGCCGACCCGGGTGCCATTCTTGCGCCAGAATATGAGCTCGTCCAGCAGGCGGCGGAGCTGCGGCGTGACTGGTTGTTCCAGGTCGAACAGGTCGAACAGGACGCGCACATTTTGCGGGCGTGACGGCGCACTGCCGACCGGCGCGTAGCGTTCGTTTTCGCGTGCGGGTAGGGGGAGCTCGAAGTTGAGGATAACCATTGATGACACCTTCTGCGCCACGAGGGGCGCGAAATGCAGCTGCGAAATGCAGCCGCGCTATTTTGCTTTCTTCGACCGACTACCGCACGCGCGGTTTTGTTGCCTGTGAATAAAAGAAGTATAGCAGATTGTATTCATTGTGTCAATGCCGAAATTATATGTTGCCAAGCTGCGCATCTGGAAAAGTTTACCAGATGCGCCCAGCAACTGCGCAATCAGCGGTCGGTCTCGACTGGTGCGACCAAGCGTAAAAACGCGCCGAACGTGATCCAGCGCGCCTCTTTGCTATAGAGGTGGTATCATGATCACTGTGTTGGCGCTTTTGCTGGGGATGCTGGTCGGCGCTTTGTACGTCGGACTGTATCTGTTGTGGTGTGAGATGCGGCGCGCTACAGAGCGACCGCGCCCGTAAACGAAAATGACCCCCAAGGGGGTCATTTATCTCTCTCAAGCGCTCATCTCGCGTCGCTCTTCCGGCTGTCCAACAGCCGTGCCAGCGTTTTTTGCTCCGCGACAATTGCCTCCGCTTGTCCCAGTTTCCGCTTCAGCGCCGCGTGATCCCGCGCCAGTCGGTCTGCCAGCATGACCACTTCCCGTTCTCCCCGCCATTTCGCCAGTTGCGAGTAGCACAGCCCCTCCCGTCTCAGCAATTCCCCGATCTTCCCGCGTCGGCAGCCTTCTGCGGCTCCGATTTGTCGGCGTCATCACGGTTGCGCGCCGCCTTCAACATTGCCTTCAGCGCGTCGGGGTTATCAACGACCAATCCCTTCAACAAATCGTACAACGCTAACGCTGTCTTGCGTCTGGCGTCACGCGCTTCACCGGCGATCCGATTCATGGTGTCTTGCGTGATCGCCGCTTGCCCGACCGTTGTTTCCGGTGGCGTCTCCGTTGGCGCGTCGTCCACACACCATGAACGCCGCTGTGTCAGATCGACGCTGTAGCGCGCGTCAGTTCGGCGTGCCGCTTGCTTCACCTGCCGCATATCCATGCTCCTATCTATAGC